>Ga0154581_110_pt1 | contig 41333 bp, 42 predicted proteins | sample RifGroF2_FD_116010 | JGI IMG/M metagenome (GOLD analysis project Ga0154581, IMG submission 116010) | Clostridiales bacterium GWF2_38_85 | reverse complement strand
CCTATAATAACGGACTGACTCCGTTCGAAGCTCGCTTCAATTCGAAAAATATTAGGTCAGATTGTTACAATTTCGCTTGACCAGCACATTCAGACTATCCAGATAAGAATAAAATATTCATAGTAAACTATCAAAAAATGAAACTGCAATATCTATCCTTGATAATATTGATAAGGAAATCGAAAAAAGAAGCGAAATTTAAAGGATTAGAATAGTATACTCATTTCACCGGCTGTCGTTGTATAAAATGATAGCTGGTGTTTTTCTGCTTTTCAATAAATATAAATAATTGCATATAAAAAATTAAGGCTGAGAAATGTCGGTTTGACATCTGTCAGTCTTAATCAACTTAGCCTATAAGCCGGGTTTTGTCGGGAACAATCATCTATCTTGGGTATGCGTTGCCGCACACCTCCTGCCACCTTCAGGTGCTGTCGGGCAAACAATTGCACCTTTTTGCGGTGTTGCTCCGGATAGGGTTTACATGGACCCGCAAAGTTGCCAGTGCGGCGGTAAGCTCTTACCTCACCTTTCCATCCTTACCGATAAAATATATGCAAGCATATATTTTATGGCGGTTTATTTCTGTTGCACTTTCCCTAAGGTCGCCCTTGGCGGAGGTTATCCGCTATCCTGCCCTGCGGAGCCCGGACTTTCCTCATGGTATGATCTTTCGATATGATACCACGCGATTGTTCAGCTAACTCTTCGGTATTATATCACTTAAAAAATCTTTTGTCAAATGGTTGATTTATACTGTTGTTAGTTGTATAATAAGCTTTGATATACTTAATATATAATACAATTTTTGAATGGAATATGTTTATGGATTTTAATTTTCTTCTTGAAAAATATAAAAATAAAAAAATCGGCTTTGTCGGTGTCGGTGTCAGCAATACGCCTATTGCAAGGCTGTTCTGCAGCAATGGGATTGCTGTCACAATCCGCGATTTGAAGCCGCTTGAACAAAAGCTTGCGGATGAATTCATTGCTCTTGGCGCAAGCATAATCACTGGAGAGCATTATCTTGAAAGCATTGATGAGGATATGCTGTTTCTATCACCTGCAATTAAGCGGTTTCCAGAGCTGCTGGAAGCAGCAAACAGGGGCGTTATTCTGACAGGCGAGCTGCCTGAGTTCTTCTCGTTTTGTCCGTGCAAAAGGATTTGTGTTACCGGAAGCGACGGCAAGACGACAACAACAACACTGATAGCAAAAATCCTTGAAGCAGAGGGGTATAATGTTTATTTAGGCGGCAATATCGGCAAGAATTTATTTATGGAGCTTCCAAACATACAAAAAGACGGTTTTGCAGTCGTTGAAATCTCATCCTTCCAGCTTCAAAAGCTGAAGGTTAAACCCGATGTAGCAATCGTAACCAATGTCAGCCCAAATCACCTTGACTGGCACACAGATATGGATGAATATGTTGATTCGAAAAAACGCATATTTGAGTTTCAGACAGCAGAGAACAAATTAGTTTTAAATCTTGATAATGATATAACAAAAGGTTTTGCAGAGCAAACTGTATCAAAGGTTGCATTCTTTTCAAGAAAAAATCCCGATTGCAGATTTTTTGCTGACGGGAAATCAATATATGTTGACGGCAAAGCTGTGATTGATGATGACTCTATCATACTGCCCGGCACACACAACCATGAAAACCTGATGGCTGCTATGGCGGCTACTGAGGATTATTCCAGTTATGAAAGTATGAGGTCTGTTGCTGCAAGCTTCGGCGGTGTCGAGCATCGCAATGAGTTTGTACGCGAGCTGGACGGTGTCAGGTATTACAATTCATCAATCGACTCATCACCTACTCGCACAAAGGCAGCAATTGAGAGCTTTAAATGCAAGCTTGTTGTTATCGCCGGAGGATATGACAAAAACATTCCTGTTGACATCCTCGGAGAGGTGTTCAAGAAGCACACACGCGCGGCTGTACTGATGGGAAACACTGCAAACAAGCTTGAAAAGATGCTGAACGAATACGGATATACCGAACCGATTGCAAGAGCAACTGATATGCATGATGCTGTGCATAAAGCAAGAGCGTTAGCAAAAAATGGTGATTGCGTTATACTCTCACCTGCTGCAGCTTCTTTTGATTTATTCAAAAACTTTGCCGAACGAGGCAATATATATAAGGATGAAGTAAATAAGTTGACATCGGAGTTGTAAGATGAAAGCTATTTTTTTAGATTTTTATGGTACTATTGTTCATGAAGATGACGAGATTATTGAAAATATAACAGCAAAAATACTCAACTCATCTAATGCAAAAAGTACTTCTGAAATCAGCCATTATTAGTGGATGGAATTTCAAAGATTATGTAATCAATCAAAAGGTATTAGATTTTTATTACAACGAGAAATTGAAATAATTTCTTTGCAAAACACAATTAACCATTTTAAATCTAATATTAACGTTTGCAATATATCGGATTACTTATTTGAATATTGGCAAAAACTACTTATTTTCGACGACTCAACAGAATTTTTTAAGCTTTGTCCTGTACCGATAATTATTGTATCTAATATTGATACAGATGATTTAATGCATGCAATATCTTATAATAATCTAAATCCATATGGTATTGTAACTAGTGAGGAAGCAAAATCATATAAACCCGATAAAAAAATATTTGATTATACTTTAAAGAAATATAACTTGAATGAAAACGATGTAATACACATTGGTGATTCTGTTAGCAGCGATATTATTGGAGCAGAAAACGCAGGAATTAATGCAATTTGGATAAATAGAAAAAATAAGACTATACCTGATATAGTAAATAAACAAATAATAAAACTAACTGATATTTTAAATGATTAATTATATAAAAGATTTATATAGAAAGGGAAAGATATGTTACTATTTGAGACAGCGCAAAAGCTATCACAGCTGCCGGCTGTGTCAGGACGTGAATGTCTTGCACACGAGGAGCTGAAAGAGCTTTGCGGAGATTTATTCGATGAATACAGATTTACACCAACCGGAAGTGTTATCGCTATCAAGAGATGCGGGAAGCCTGATGCAAAGAAGGTTATGCTTGACGCGCATCTTGACGAGGTTGGATTTTTGGTTAAGGATATAGCTGAAAACGGATTTTTGAAGATTGTCAATGTCGGCGGTATCGATACAGCTATTCTCAGTGCCGCTGAGGTCTGGGTACTTGGCAGTGAAAAGATACTTGGTGTTTTCACCTCAAAGCCACCGCATCTGCAAACAGCCGGAGAATCCGAAAAGAAACCAAAGCTCTCGGATCTTGCGATTGATACAGGATTGCCGACGGACAAGCTCAAAGAAATCGCACCGATTGGAACTCCTGTTGCATACAAGTGCGAAGTATCTCGAATGATCGGCAACAGAATCTGCGGTAAATCGTTCGACGACAGGATTTGTATGCTTGCAATAATGCAGGCTGTAGAGTACCTCAAGGATGCCGAGCTTGACTGCGATATATATGCTCTTTTCGCAAGCGGTGAGGAAACCGGATATGTAGGTGCTATGACCGGTGCATTTGAGATTGATCCTGATTATGCGATTGCACTTGATGTCTGCAATGCATATGTTGACGGTGCTGACAATATGTTCAAGGCGAGAAAGATGGGTGCCGGTTGTGCAATATCATATTCGGCAACAACCTGTCGTGAGCTTACAACGAATATTATTGATACTGCGAAGAAAAACAATATTCCCTATCAGGTTATCGCAGAGCCTTCAAGAACGGGTACTGATGCACACATTCATCAGCTGGTGAGAGCAGGCATTCCTGGCGCATTGATATCTATACCTCTCTACAATATGCACACATACAACGAAATCATCGATCTTGATGATGTTGATAACACTGCAAAACTCCTTACAGAATTCATCAAAGGAGGAAGTCTGAAAGTAAACTTTCAGACATAGAGTTTTGTGATTTTTACACCCGCATTACAAGTTATGCGGTGGACAGTATAATGTATATTCTACTTCCTCAATAAAAATTTTAATAAGCACAAAACTCCACACTACTGAAAAGGAATGTATATAAATTATGATAGAACTTAAAAACTTATGCAACTCATTCGGTCCTTCAGGCTCTGAAGCTGATGTGCGTGAAATGATAAAACAGGATATCACCCCATATGCAACCGAAGTTTATACCGACAAAATCGGTAATCTGATTGCATTCAAAAAAGGCAGAAGCTCAGAGAAAAAGCTGATGGTTGCTGCACACATGGACGAAGTCGGATTTATGATAAAATACATTACCGACGATGGCAGACTGCTTTTTGACACACTTGGCGGAATCGATGTTCGTGTAATGGCAGGCAGGCGTGTTATTATTAGCGACAAAAAGGTTGTTGGTATTCTGTCAGCAAAAGCTATTCATATGCAGACTAAGGAAGAAAGAGAAAAGACCACACCTATCAATAAAATGTATATCAACATCGGTGTTGAGAGTCGCGAAGAAGCAGAAAAATATGTTTCAATCGGTGATGTTGCGGTATTTGAGCCGAACTTTGAGCAGTTCGGTGATGGTATGATAAAATCAAAAGCTATTGATGACAGATTCGGTTGCTCGGTATTATGTAAACTTATTCGTAAAGAAGTAGAGTACGACACATACTTTACTTTCACCACCAGAGAAGAAATCGGATGCCGTGGCGCAACACCTGTTGCATACCAGATAAAACCCGATGTTTCAATAGTTGTCGAGGCGACAACCGCAGGAGACATCAACGATGCTCCCAAGCATGCACAGGCTTGTTGTGTCGGAAGCGGCGCAGTGCTTGTATTTATGGACGGCGGTACCATATATGACCGCAAGTTGTTTGACCTGACAATTGAAACAGCAAAGAAAAATGAAATCAAATACCAGATAAAGAACTTTATCGCCGGTGGCACTGACAGCTCTGCAATTCAGAGAGCTGTTGCCGGTATTAAAGTCATTGGGCTTGCCGCTCCCTGCAGATACATTCATTCAGCCTCCTGTGTTGTCAAGGAAAGTGATCTTGAAGATGTCTACAAGTTAGCTCTAGCTCTTATCACTTCCGATACATTGAAATAAGTATTAACGAAAGGAAATATATTTATGATTAAATTAATGAAGAAATATACCTCGGTTTTCTCGGTTACCGGCTTTGAAGGTGAGCTTGCGGATATTATAACGAAAGATATCGCTCCATACGTTGACGATATCTCGATTGATGCTTTAGGCAGCGTTGTTGCCTTCAAAAAGGGCGAAAACAGCGATAAAAAGCTAATGATTGCCGCACACATGGATGAAATCGGATTTATTGTTACCTACATTGAGGACAGCGGTATGCTTCGTGTTTCCAATCTCGGAGGTATCAATTCGATTGCCTGTGCATACAGCAAGGTGCGCTTCGCAAACGGACAGATCGGTGTAATTGCTCCCGAAGGCAACATAAAACCCGAAGACATTGCCGTTAAAAAGCTGATTGTTGACATTGGTGCAAAGACAAAGAAAGAAGCCGAACGCAAGGTCAAAATCGGCGATGTCTGTGCGCTTGTTCCCTCTTTTACAAGACTGATGAACAACAGATATACCGCAAAGGCATTTGACGACAGATTAGGCTGTGCTGTTGCTGTTATCGCCGCTCAGCAAATCAAGTCAGCGAAATATGACGCATACTTCGTATTCAGCGTTCAGGAGGAGGTCGGCTGCCGCGGTTCTAAGCCCACAGCGTTTGCAATCGCTCCGACCTACTCAATCGCAATCGATGTTACCGCTACAGGTGATACAATCGGTGCAACTCCAATGGCTGTCAAGTTAGGAGAAGGCGCAGCGATAAAAATAAAGGATAATTCGCTGATTTGCTCAAAAATCATTGTTGACGGGCTGACAAAGCTTGCGAAAGACAAAAAGATAACCCACCAATATGAAATCCTTGAGTACGGCGGAACAGATGCTTCCTCGATGCAGACTGCCGGTTCAGGCTCGTATGCAGGCGTTATCTCAATACCAACACGATATATACATTCCAGTGTCGAAACTGTTGATCTCAAGGATGTCAATGCTTGCGTATCACTTCTTGCCGCAGCGATTGAAGATGGTTTCGAGAAATAGACTTAAATAATATAGAGGCAGGAGCAAAGCCCCTGCCCTACATGCTTATATTTTGAAAGGTTAATTATTTTCATGGATATAGAAAAGCTTGCGGTTGAATGCGAAAAGGAACTTGAGGATACATTCAGAAAATTCGATTCGCTTGCATACCGCAATACAAAAAAAATACTCGATGTTTTCATAAAAAACCGTGTATCAGCAACTCATTTTGCTCCGTCAGACGGCTACGGTTACGGTGACAACGGCAGAGATTTGTGTGATAAGCTGTTTGCTGAGGTGATGGAAGCAGAAGCCGGATTCGCACGGCATAGCATTGTGTCGGGTACTCATGCACTCAATATTGCCCTGTTTGGTTTACTGCGACCAAATGATACTCTGTTTTCTGTTACAGGAACACCTTATGACACTCTGCACAGCATTATCGGAATAACAGAATGCGAAGGTTCGCTCGTTGATTTTGGTGTTAAGTACAGACAAGCTGAAAAATTTGCGGATATTGATGAGATTAAAGAAGCATTACTAACAGATAAAAGCATCAAGGTCGTTTACATCCAGCGTTCAAGAGGCTATGACTCTGACCGCCCTACCCTGTCTGTTGCACAGATTGGAAAGATTTGCGATGTTGTTCATACTGTATCTGATGCCTATGTTATGGTCGATAACTGCTACGGTGAGCTTTGCGAGGAGCACGAACCACCATTTGTAGGTGCTGACCTTACAATCGGCTCGCTGATAAAAAACCTCGGCGGTGGTATGGCTGAAACGGGTGGATACATTGTCGGCACAAAAAAAGCTGTTGAGCTTTCGGCATACAGACTGACTGCACCCGGTATCGGACTCGAATGCGGTGCGTCGCTTGGGCAGACAAAGAACATGATAAAAGGCCTGTTCTTTGCTCCGCATGTTGTTGCCCAGGCACTCAAAGCTGCTGCTTTTGCCGCTAAAATGCTCGAAAAATCAGGCTTTGATGTATCGCCGAAATCTACTGATGAAAGATTTGATATAATCCAGTCGGTAAGATTGGGAAGCGCCGAAAGGATTTGCAGCTTCTGCGAAGGAATCCAGGCAAAATCGCCGATTGATTCGCATGCAACACCCGAACCCTGGGATATGCCGGGCTATGACGATCCTGTAATCATGGCTGCCGGTACATTCACACAAGGCGCATCGATTGAACTGTCTGCTGACGCTCCCATGCGCCCACCATACACAGTATATATGCAGGGCGGGCTGACATACGAAAGTGCAAAAATCGCAATAATGCAAGCGATAGAAAATGTAATGGAGATTTAAATATGCGATACGAATACAATACTACTGTTTCCGCAAAACAAATCACCGATTTGCGTTCAGCGGTCGGTTGGAACAAGATGGAGTCATGTTACAATAATCCAAAGATGACATCATATTGCCACATAGCGTGTTATAATAACGACATACTTGTCGGTTATGTGGATACGGTCAGCAACACTGTTACTGATGCATATATACAAGACCTTATGGTTCATCCCGACTATCAGGGAAAAGGTATCGGAACTGAGTTAATGAATAGAATTATTAATTATCTAAAGGAAAAGCAGATTTATATGATTTCAGTTGTGTTTGAAGAGAAGCTTCTTGGATTTTATAACCGATTCGGATTTCAACATATGCTGTGCGGACAGTTGCAAACATTTGAGATGGATTAAATTTGAATCAAAAATTTACGAGGTATTGGACAGTCCAATACCTCGTTCTTACTGTTAGTTGCTCAATACCAATAATACGGTCTTCTGCGGCGGCGGTAAAATTCGGACAAGAATAGTATATCGATTATATCTCTCAGCCCGCCCCTTCTTCTATAACGTCTGCCGTAATAATAAGGATTACGGGATATAGCTTGAGCCATTGTCGGACTTGTCTGATCTTCCAACCCTCTTGCATATTCTTCGAGATCGGGGTTCATCTCAAGTAAATCCCTGTATATCTCCTCTGTCATCCTGTCGATCATATCCTGGTCGGGCATTGCGCCGGTTGAATCAAGTCTGTCGCAAGCTAATAAAATGTACGGTAAAATCCTGTAATATATCTCCGGATATACTGCGCTTCCGTTACCCGGCTCTATCGGCATCGGCATCCCAGGCTGCTGTGGCATCGGCATACCGGGGCGCTGCGGTGTTGTCGGTGGCATAGTTGGTGGTATTGTTGGTGTTCTCGTAACAGGCGGGCGGGTTGGCGGTGTTGTTCCGTTGTTACCGTTTTGCATATTATTATTCATTCCATTATTTATTTTGTTCTGCACAAAAATCCTCCGTTTCATAATGTGTTACTACTCTCAGTATATGAACCAGAGGATATTTATCTACAATTTTTAACAAAATAATATACAATAAATTTTATTGATTCAATAATTCTCTTAAAAACTCTGTCAGTTCATCTACGAGTTTAGGATATTCGGTGTAATATGGGTGCATCTTACCGCCATTCTTTTCTGCAATTGACATTTTGAATACGTAAAAACCTTTATCCGCACCACCACATTCTTCTATTGCATTAGTAGCTTGTGTTTCATACAAATGCTCCATACCGCCGACAACCCAGACTATCTTCGCATTAGGGTTATCCTGTCGTACCATAGTCAAAAACTCAACCATAGCTGCTTGTAAATCTTCGCTTGATAAACCAAGCCAGCAGTCATTTGTGCCGAGATTGATTGAAATAATATCAGCCTTACGCTCGAAGCTCCATAAATTGGTTTTGTTACGATAAAAGTTTGTGTAAGGGTAAACAGAAATCATGTCTGGGTTTCCGTCATCCCAACCTTTTTTTACTCCGATGCCTGTCCTTGCGACTATGCTTACATCAGCACCTAATGCTTGAGCTGTCATATATGGATATGAGAGAGTACCGTCCTGATTTATCGGATAAAAGCTCTCAGGTCCATTGGTGTTTAATATAAGGTTACCAAGCCCAACTGCTATTGAATCGCCGTAAAACTCAATATATAGATCGTTGTCCTTCGGTCTTTCTGTCAGTTCACCGCTGACAGATAAACTTCTGAATGTAACAAGAGCCAAAGCTGATTCTGTTTGTCTGACAATTTTAAAGCTATGGTTTCCTTCTTCTAAACCTGATGCGATTGTTAACGATTTTATTTCCGGATTCAGTGAAGATGATTGAAGTTCCACACGTTCCTGCTGTGTACCATCTACAAAAACAGTAAAGTAACAATTCCAGTTATCCTGTACAAGACTCTGCAATATCATTGCAATTGAAACATCACCCATACAATATGCATTACATTCAAGCGTTGATCCTGTCCAATCAAAGGTTATACCTTCATTTTCAATAACAGCATATCTACCTTGTATTTTAAGTCTACTGCTTACGTTTTCATCTGCTAAATTCAATGTCTTCTGCTCCATATTAATTGTACTTACTTCTGAAGTGATGCTTTCTATATCGTCATCACCGCAGCTTGCAAAAATTGAAAGGGTAATGCATAAAATTGACATAACAATAATAAATTTTTTCACTTATAGATTCCTTCTTCTTTTATATTTATTTCAAATTCCAATACAATTCATAATAATATGACTGGTCACTATATTCATACTTCCGGTCGCAATAGCTGTATATATATCTGGTAGTCATTGTTTCAGCGTTATACGCAAATATCTCGCAGTGATATCCCATTATATTTGAATCATTCTTTAAATTGATACACTTGAAATCTCCTGCTTGATATACAACTGAAGTTAACATTGAGTTGACTCGTTCGACTTCAGCTGTGTAGTGATCGAAGTTGTTATATTGCATTTCACAATATAAATCGAATACCGGTTCTATGTCTTCTTTATACATGTAATGATATGCTGTGATAAGTGCATCTTCAGGTGCTGTTTCGGGAAACAGGTCGTCATACACTGTGTAGTTGTAAATGCTCTTGCAAATAATGTTGTAGTTATCGCGATCATCAGTCATTGAAGCTGTTGGGGATGCATTTGCAGATAAAAAAATACCTATAATCTCAATTGGGAAAAATAATACCAATAATACAGCGAAAAAAAACGCAGATCGTCGTTTAGTGTATTTCATAAAGCCTCTGAATATCAGAAAAATAAGAAGCGGAAGTACAGTCAAGCCGATGAAATACAGTAAAAGCAGCGGCAAGTTTAAAACATGTAAATATTCATACTTGAATATGTTATAAAAAACTATAACAATGGGTAGGATGTACAAGAGCATAATGATAGAAACAGTTTTGCAGAGCATCTGATCTTTCTTTTCCATGTCTGTCATTCCCCTATTCAATTTAATTTTTTGGCGCTTTGTGCGTATGTCGAATTTAAATATCTTGTTTAAAAGCCAACTGATGCTATACTATGAATTTATTTATCTTTATGTTGGCTATGTTTTAAATTTATCTTACTGACATTCTGAAAACACGAAGTGTTTTTCTAAAAGCCAACCGATGCTATACTATAAACTTATTTATCTTTATGTTGGCTTTATAATAGCACATAAATTTATATATGTCAAATATTGATAACGAAAAAATGCAATTTTCGTTCTATTAAATCTGAGAAAACATTTTTCCAAAACTTTAATAAAAGGGGTTGACAAATAGAGGTTGATATGTTACTATAATAAAGCTGTCTACGCCGGAATGGCGGAACAGGTAGACGCCCGGGACTTAAAATCCCGTGGGATTCAACTCCCGTACCGGTTCGATTCCGGTTTCCGGCACCAATTTCTTTTACACGGTTTATATATCGCGGGGTGGAGCAGTCTGGTAGCTCGACGGGCTCATAACCCGTAGGCCGTGTGGTTCAAATCCCACCCCCGCAACCAATGAAAATACAACTCATCCTTGTGATGGGTTGTATTTTTTATTTATTACGATAATAAAAGAATTTGAACTTTATAAAGGCACGAAGCGCGTCTCATCCCTGTAACCAATCAAATATACGACAACTTTAAAAGTAATGCTTTCATTGGGTTGAGCGTATATTTTTGTACATGATTTCAAAAGGTTCAGGAACCGCATTATTCACATGTAAAATCAATTCGACACATATACGAAAACACAAAAAACAGAAGTAGCTTGATTGCTGCTTCTGTTTTCATAAATTCATTCAGGGCTTTTTCAACCCTTGCATTAATTATAGAGCCAATACTTAATCTGTTTTCTTACTCATTCTGGTCTTCATGCGTTCTGCGTTGTTGAGAATTCGCTTGCGTAGTCTGATACTTTTCGGTGTAACTTCAATAAGCTCATCTTCGGAAATAAACTCAAGCGCTTCCTCAAGTGACATCTTTTTCGGGGGTACCAGCTTAAGAGCTTCATCTGCACCTGTTGAGCGAACTGCTGTCAGGTGTTTTTTCTTGCATGTGTTGACAACCAGATCCTCGCCTTTGGGCGAATAGCCGACAATCATACCGGTATAAACCTTCACACCCGGATCAAGAAACATAACTCCTCTGTCCTGTGCATTGAATAAACCGTATGAGGTTGTTTCACCGTCCTCGTAAGCAACCAGCGAACCGGTAAATCTCTTGACGATCTCACCCTTTTCAGGTTGATATGAATCATACATCGGATTAAGGATTCCCTCACCCTTTGTATCAGTCAAAAATTCGGTCTTATATCCGAAAAGACCTCTAGTTGGAATCAGAAACTCCATATGCGTTCTGCTTCCTTTTGGCATCATATTAACTAATTCGCCTTTTCTGATACCCATCTTCTCCATAACAACACTAACTGCGGTCTGCGGAACATCAATATAAACACGATCGATCGGCTCACATCTGACATCATCAATTATTTTATAAATAATTCGCGGCGTGCTGACCATAAACTCATAACCTTCACGACGCATATTTTCCATCAAAATCGAGAGATGCATTTCACCTCTGCCACATACATTATATGAATCAGCGCTGTTTGTCTCATTGACACGAAGTGACATATCCTTGATTGCTTCCTTGAACAGATAATCGCGAATATGGCGTGTTGTTACATACTTGCCTTCCCTGCCTGCAAACGGGCTGTTGTTCACAGAGAAGGTCATTTCCATTGTCGGCTCGCTGATTTTGACAAAAGGCAGCGGTTCACAGAATCCGACATCACAAATAGTTTCACCGATTGCTATATCTTCAAGTCCGGAAATGCTGACAATATCACCTACAGTAGCGGAAGGTACTTCCCTTCTGACCAATCCATCAAACTGTGAAATTGTCGTAGCTTTCCCGCGGTATTTTGTATCGGTGTGAAAATTACAAACTTCGACATCCTTCTTAGCTGTTATTGTGCCACGCTCAATTCTACCCACAGCGATTTTTCCAACATAATCATTGTAATCAACAGACGAAACAAGAATTTGAAGCGGAGCATTTTCATCGCCCTCAGGTGCGGCGATATGCTCAAGAATTTTATCAAATAGTGGAGTAAGATCATCATTCTGGTAATCGGGAGAATATGATGCCGTACCGTTTCTGCCTGAGCAGAATACAACAGGGCTGTCAAGCTGGTCGTTTGATGCATCGAGGTCAAGCAGAAGCTCAAGTACCTCATCACCGATATCATACGACCTCGCATCCGGTTTATCAACCTTGTTTACGACAACAATAACGCGATGCCCAAGCTCGATGGATTTCTGTAGTACAAACCGTGTCTGAGGCATCGGGCCTTCGGCAGCGTCAACAAGCAGTAGTACACCGTTTACCATCTTCAGTATACGTTCAACCTCCCCACCGAAATCAGCATGGCCGGGAGTATCAACTATATTAACTTTTACATCTTTATAATAAGTCGAGGTGTTCTTTGCGAGTATAGTTATTCCTCTCTCACGCTCGAGAGCATTGGAATCCATCATGCGTTCTTCAATAACCTGGTTTTCTCTGAACAACCCGCCGAATTTTAACATTTCATCAACCAATGTTGTTTTTCCGTGGTCAACATGGGCTATTATTGCAATGTTTCTAAGGTCTTCTCTTTTCAATAAAATTCACATCCTAATTTTTTGTATCATAATATAATATCATAAATAGATTAAGAAATCAACCGTTGTTTTCACAGTTTTTTTGGCTCGGCATATAATAATATTACTAATTCTCATAAAAAACAGTATGAAATAATTCAAAACGAATCGAAAAACGATTAATTATTAAATTCCAATATAGATCATTTTCTTTTAAGTAATAAGAATTTATCAGAATGGAGTGATAAACAGATGCCAGGAGCTGAAAAACATTTTGGTTTTCTGCAATTTATTTTTCCCGAATCTTATGTGTTTTGTAAAGTAAATATAGAAATTCGGGATTCTGCTGACAATCTAACTCAAATTACATCACCGCTCGATAAAGATGGGAAATGCATGAAAATAACACTTCCGGCACCTCCGCCTGAAAACTCACGTATCAGCCGTTATATCAAAACCAAATACGAAACCGGTACATATGTTAAACCACCTTATTATAAATATAATGTCTGCATCGAAACTCCAGAGAAAGATAAAATTCAATTTTACGGTATTCAAATTTTTCCCGATACAACAACAATACATAAAATAGCTTCTGGATATAAGTTAATAATGCTGCCACCACACGGATTATGGTTTTCAAGCGAAATCGAGAATGAACAATATACCCAAAAAGAAGCACAAATCAATAATGTTCTCAATAATTTAAAGCTACCACAGAAGTTGATTGTTCATCAGGGGGATCCTGATGATATGGAAGCTGAGAATATTGAGATAGAATATAAAAATTATATCGCTGCGGTTGTATCCGGAATGATATATCCAACCTGGAACACTAATGCAATCCGTGCAATTGTGTTACTGCTAAATTCATTTATTTTGAATCGTTTACAGAGTTCTTATTACCGCAGTTCAGGCTATAATTTTGATATAACCGCTGATTCCTCACATGATTACAGTTATGCTCAAGAATATGGCGTTTTTGACAATATAAGATATTTTGTTGAGGATATAGACAATCTTTTTGCAGCGGACAATAACGGTAATCCGGTTTTATACTGTAATAATATACAAAGCAATTTTTCGTTATGGGATGCAAATGAGCTTGCAGAAAAAGGATTTTCAGTGATTGAAATATTACAGCACTACCTCGGAGATAAAATCAGAATACAAGAAGCGGAATCTGAAGAATTTCATGAAGAAAGTGCTACAAAGAACATTGATTTCGGAATAGGCTCACGTGGTATTTATATTATGAACCTGCAGGAAGACCTTAATACGCTAAGTAAAGTAATTATAACATTGAAACCTTTAAAGGTTGACGGAATATATAATACTGATGTTGAGACTGCGGTCATCAATGTGCAGAAATATTTATGTTTACCTCAGACAGGCAGAATAAATGAAAGAACCTGGAATTCTATTGTGGACTTAAAATATTCAGTCGAAAACGGAAGCTTTTATGATTACCCCGGTGTCACATTAAAGATCGGCTGCTGCGGTTATAATGTCAAAAGATTAAAAAATATGCTTATTCTTTTAGGCAAAAAAATACCGTCTGTAGCTGTCGATAATACAGACGGAATCTTTGATTCTGAAACTGAAAAAGCAATTATAAAAGTTCAGCAAAAGCTTAATTGTATACCTGACGGAAAAGTGGATAAGGAAACTTGGGATAGAATCGTAGCTGAAATCAAGTATTGATTATTTCTTATCCTTTTTTATATTTCCTATGTTCTCCTTCATTGCTCTCACAAATACTTCGTTCGGCTCAAATTTAATCAGATAATTTTTATCTCTGAAGCTGTAAATATAATAATAACATTCACAGTTCAGGTTCTGACAAAAGTTAAATTTATTATGAATGTACCCCACGTCCTTTTCCATGTTCTTTTCATAAAAGGCCTGCTTTGATACAAGCAACTTTGATTCCGCAAGATCAAGAGAACAGACAGTTGTGGTTTTGTTACCGACAGTTTTGGTGATGATCAAATCGGTCAACGACAACTGATACACATATTGAGTCATTGTATAACGTATGATAAGATAAATTGCTGCTACTGCAGAAAGAATCAAGATTAACTGAAAAACCCATTTCAAATATTGAAAAGTAGATGAAAAAATCCACATGGATATCCCTAACAATGAAAAAACAAAAATTACGCAATAAGTATTTTTACTGTTTCGTTCCGGTTTACACAAAATCATGCTTCTTCTGCCTTTCCTGTATTTAATTTTTAAAAAAAACATATAATTGATTGAAAGGATGATACTAATGTCAATTAACAGAGATTCTATCGACAAGCTTTTGAAATTGAATGATAATGACTTCAAAAGAATTATCAGCGAAATTGCATCATCAGCAGGTGCCAATCCCGCAAAAACCGCAATTTTTATGCAGGATACAAAAAAGCTGAAAGAAATGATTGCAGGTATGAGCGAAGCCGAAGCTCAGCAATTAATTAATAAAGTCGGCAAAAGCCGTGCGGAGGGGATATTAAAAAACCTGGATGATAAACTTTAAATAAGGGGGTATTGGTCAGCATGTCTGAATTCTCCGATAAAATTAATGACCTTTTATCAAATCCCGAAACACTCGATAAAATAATGCAGATTGCGAAAGGTATGGGTGTTAGCAACGATGTAAAAACGCAACCGGCAGATGCCGTCACTAATGCTGCCGATACGGTTATACCCACAGCAGCTATATCTGGCTCAACTCCTGTCGCATCAAGCAACACATCTGCCCTGAGTTCACTGCTTTCATCGGGAAATATCCTAAGTGCTTTAGGTTCATCAAGTTCAGGAACGGATAAACGAGTTGTACTCTTGAATGCGATTAGACCTTTTATGACTGATGTAAAACAAAAGCGTGTAGACAATGTTATATCTGCAATTACCATAAGCAATTCATTGGGCAAAATGAAGGGAGGGTAATTAATTGTACAGCAGAAAATTCAACGGTCTGCAAACAGACGGACAGCTTCTGAAGGTACAAAAAGAAAGACAACAGGAACTGTTGAAAGACCTGACTTTCAAGCCGCCCGAACCTATAATTCCGGTATTGGATGGTGTTAATACATCCTGTCAGTCAAAGCAACCAGGTGGAATTCTTGGAAATTTATTCGGTGGCTTGTTCAATAGCTGGAGTATCGATGATCTGATCCTTATCGGCCTTACGATTTATTTACTTACAGATAAAAACGAAGGCAATGATTTGTTAGTAATACTTATTGTATTATTATTGACCTAATCCTTACTATTTTCCTTTTTATTTTTCTCACAGAGAAATTCGCAAAATTCTTCAACCAGACGCCGTTGCTTCATAGTCATTGACTTGTATCTTTCCATAACAAGTTCAGGCTGTGCTGCGACGGTGCTTTTTCTTGCTGTGCTCTCATCAGCAATAACACCTTTTTTTCGGTTGTCATTCGGTGTAATTCCTATTGAAAACATATAATCTTCAAGATAAACATCAAAGCTGTTGTCAGCTATCTTTTTTATCAGCTTCGGTCGAGGTGGATTCTCCTGGGTTGCCTGAGCAAGTTTTCTGAGTTGAACATAGCTGATTCCGCAATCAATAGAGAACTGTCTCCAGCTTCTTTCGCCCTTCGCTTTTTCAAGTAATATAGCAAAAATTCTTTTTGAAAATCGGGTGCTGTCTGCCATCAAAATTCTTCCTTAATATATTTATATTCGTATATTTATTTACCGTCGATTTTATTTTTTATTGCTTTAATTATATTATCATTATTGCTTATTGTTGTTATATATATAACGAAGTCACCATATTCGAATACCTTGCCTTTTTCAGCATATGCAACCTGTTCGGGTAAGTATCCGACAAACTTTTCTTTTACTCTTGTAAATCGGTTTTCAAGATATTCCTTGATTGTTGCTGCATCAGCTTTTTTCTTTGGTTTAAAGATATGGCATTCCTTGACTACCTGCTCATCAGTCATAAAAACTGCATAACTGTCAACAATGCTGAAGTCAGGAGTGTTTGTTAACGATCCGTATAAATCCGATATCATGAATTCATCGAGGTATTCCCCCAGCTCTGTGCCTTCACTTGTATAAACAGTGATACCGTCATTGTTGTCAATATTGATTGCGATATCAAGTAACTTTTTGCAGCTTACATTGATGACAGATTTTGAGGTTGTATCACTTGCATCGGATTCATTACTTGAGTTATCTTTGCATGAGGCAAAGCTTGAAATACTTAAAACTGCAATTAGAATAAATAAAAGAACTTTTTTCATATTAATCTCCATTCTGTTGCTTTGCGTTAGTACTAATAGAAATGAAAAAGACACGTTCTGCGTAGCGGAAGTAATTCCGCTTGCGGATTAACGGTCATAACTATGATCATCAAGTGATTTTTGCCTGCGTGAAAATCATTTTTCACTCTATAACCTTTCTTGTTATATGAAATATGTTAATGCCGCACCGATAACAGTGCCAAACTGAGCATTCTCTGACATATGGAACCTATAACCGAACATCGCACTGAGCTTTGCGAATATTTCCTTCGCTTGCGGTATTGTTGTCAAATTACCGGTCAGTACAACATCAAGCAGATCCTTCTGACGCGCTGCAAAGATGGTCATCATTGCGATTGTTTCACAGACAAGGTTTATAATTCCCAATGCAATATCGGCATCCGTAGCCATATCACTAAGCTTTCCGAAGTTTGCAGCCGTGATATCGGACGGTAATGATGGAATAATTTTTTTGCTTGTTATATCATGAATTTTTAAATCAATATTTGAAAGATCTCCGTTTTTGGCAAGATCAATAATATGTTCTACGGTCAAGATGCCCAGCATCTTTTTTGAAAGACCGACAATCGTACCACCACCGACACCTGTACCACCAAGATAATTGATATCATCTTTTTTAGCATGTACAATCGCTGTGCCGGTACCCATGCTGACAATTATTGCTTCATCAAGTCCGGTCAGATATAATCCCCCACGACCTGTAGCTTCGAATTCCGTAACATGAGTTGTTGATATTCCGAAAATTGAATCGGTTATAAATGAAGAACCGACTCCCGTTATCATAACCCTTGATATTTTATCAAGTGGAATCTTGTTGACAGCAGTAAATTTCCCGAACGCTCCGTAAATTGAAGCAATCGGATCATTCGCTTTGACAAACATTGGATTTAAAAGATTCTTTTCTTCAAAACCAACTATTTTTGTTGTGCTGCCACCAACATCAATACCTATAACAATACTCATTTATTTTATTATTTTATCACATAAGTGATAAAGATTCCTTTCATATTAATATAACGCGAAATGATAAATATATAATTCTAAATCAATATATTTTATTTGAAGATCAAAGATAATTATATATCATGCTTCAATTATTGTCAAGATGCAAGCGCGTATGACAGCATGATGAATTACAATTACACAAATTTATCACATAGATTGTGCGATTGCTATATATGAACAGTTTTAGTTGGCACTCTCATAATTTGAGTGCTATGTTTTACAGCTTAGTCATATATATTGCTTGATTTGTTTACATTTATCGGATAAAATATGGTTGTAAAAAAACAAGCGGTTGAGAGTGCTAATACGGCACTTAATATTGTTTGAAATTAATTAAATTATAAAAGGAGTTGTTATTATGTTTGAGCTTATACCTTTTGGGAGAAAAAGAAATGACATATTCAGTATTTTTGATGATTTTGACAAAAATATGTTTGATGAATTCAAAGGATTTTCTCAACCTGCCAGCGTATTCAGAACTGATTTTATCGACAATGGCGACAGCTATGTATTGGAAGCAGAGCTTCCCGGCTTCGATAAAAAAGACATTTCACTTGAGCTTAAAGACGGCTGCTTAACCGTTTCAGCAAAGAAAGAAGAAGCTGCCGAAGATAAGAAGGATAATTATATCCGACGCGAACGCAGATACGGTTCTGTCCGCCGCTGCTTCGATGTTTCGGGTATCAATGAAGATGCAATCAAAGCTGATTACAAAGACGGCGTTCTTATGATCACTCTCCCAAAATTAGAGGAGAAACCCAAGCTCGGAAAAAACATCGAAATTAACTGACCACGATAAATCCATAATCTTCTCTAAAGAAAAAGCACTCTCGTAAGAGAGCGTTTTTCTTTGTTCTATATTGCTTATTCAAAATAGTGTTATAACCATTTTTTATTTTTAAAGAATCTGATACAAAGTATCGTTACAACAGTACATAATGTAATTACAAATACATATCCATAATTCCATGAATATTCAGGCATTCTCATATTCATTCCATACCATCCGACTATAAGCGTCAACGGCATAAAAATTGATGATACAACAGTAAATATTTTCATCAATTTATTCTGTTCAATATCGATTTGAGCCTGATAAGCCTCGCGAAGCTGAGATACATAGTCTCTTAGATTCAGGATATGAGATAACAGTCTGTCAATTTTATTATTTAATATTTTAAAGTAGTGTAAGTCACTTGTCGAAATTATTGAGCTCTCATTATCAGTCAGTCCGTCAAAAATTCTATTCAATTGCTCGTAATACCTTTTCAGCCTAAGCAGCTCACGGCGATAAGTAATTATTACGTTAGTGTATAAGGTTTTTGTTGTTTGTAATAATTCATCTTCAGTTTCGGTTATTTGTTCCTCGAGTTCCTCAAGGTACATTATATCATCTGCAAGAAGCTCTGAAAAGAACATATAAAGCAATTTTTCATTTGAAGCTTTCTTTGATACTATTTTCAATATTTTCATTTGTGTTTCTTCCTCTTCACAAATGAAAATCAAATCTTCTTTTGATAAATATATCGCAATCTGAACAGGTTTTGACTTTTTATCTTCAACTTCATACCAGTCAAAAGTAATAAGATTAAATTGATTATAACTGTCGAATTTATTTGCTTGTTTGCTGCATATACGTATAGTCAAATTTTCATCAAGAATTTCTTTCAGAGTATCTATTTGTTCGTATAATATTACTTTTACCATTTTATGATCATCCCTTTTCTCGTTATTTATGTCATAAGCGTTGTGTTTTATTAAAGTCAAATTCACGCCTTAATATATATTGGTAAATCACAAAACTCCTTATTTAAAAGATATTTCTTTCAAGCTTTTGACTTATTACTATATAACTATATTACTAATATTATAACATTTTTATTTATCAAGTCAATTGAAATATATAAAAAAGAGGCCGCCGGAGCAGTCTTCTGTTCCGGCGGTAATTCTCTATTTAAAATTAGCTTAACGGAGTTACGTTAACAGCTCTGAGCTTGCTCGAATTGCGGGGATCCTGTTCGGTATCAAATGTTACCTTTTGACCTTCTACGAGAAGCTTATAACCATCTGTATTAATGGATGAGAAGTGTACGAATACATCCTCGCCACCTTCATCGTTGGATATAAAACCATATCCTTTTTCCTTGTTAAACCACTTTACTGTACCGTTGTTCATTGTGTTTCCTCCTTGTGAAAATTGCGTATATGAAAATAACTCACACTCTTTTATAAACCATCAACCTACCAACAATCAATGGATTACAAAAACATGTGAGTCCAATCAATACGGTCTAAGTACAATGATAATATATCATATTTTTTTGTGTTTGTCAAGCTTTTTTAATAAAGTTTTTAAATTTTCCCAAATCAAAAAATTTTCTGATAATCGACAACATCCATGTACCTGCCAAATTTCTTTCCTATTTCCTTATAATGAGCGCATTTTTCATATCCGGCTTTTTCAAAAAGGAAAATGCTTGCTTTATTTTCAAAGCAAATACATGCCAACAATACATGAAATCCGTTTTTACGTGCTGATTTTTCCAAAAATTCAAGAGCTTTTAAGCCAATACCTTTGCCGGTATATTCAGACGACAAATAAATCGCTACCTCCGCAGTTTCATTATACCCTTCACGCTTTTTATATTGTGAATACTTCGCATAACCGATTACCATGTCATCCGTTTCGATGACAAATGCCTCATGCAATGGATTCGGTGGAAAAAATATACTACGCGCTTCTTCTTGGGAGATACATGAAAGATGGAATGATGCTGTACTGTTCAATACATAATAATCATAAATATCATAAACAGCCTGGAAGTGCTTCTCTTCAAGCTTTTTGAATGTTACTGTTGATAGTATTTCTTTCATATAATAAATTATACAATAAAACTCCTTAAAACAGATTTTATACTAATTCGATTTAGAAACAGTGATAAAATTTGAGGAAAAGTCCTTGCCTGGCGGACTTTTTCTTAACTGATTGCATTGCGATCAGTTTTGTATTATTTTCTATTGTTTCTTATGAGAAATAGTATTATATATAATACTGCAATATCAGTATAAAGTCAAGCAGATGTTTTGAGTATGGATATAAGTTCACACCCCGGGGAAGTCGGAGTGTGAACTCTTGGGAAGATATATTTATGACATATACGAAGAAATAGTGAAAAATGTATTAAACATTAAACAACAGATCACCGTATGTCGGGAACGGCCAGTATTTAGATGATGCATTGATTTCAAGTTCATCTGCTATTGCTCTCAATTCCTGCATACTTGTGAAAACAGTGTCATGATAATAATTCATCTTTTCAATTATATCATCAATCTCATAAGTGCCGAGAACTGCTTTATCAAGTAAATCTGTCTTGTCAACCAGGCATTTGCTGAGATTCGAAAGCTTTTTAATCAAAGCTATCTCAGCTTCTGTTGTTATCCCGTCATCACAAAGCGACTTCTTTGCAAGTGCAGTTTCAGTAAGCGACTTAATATATTCACAGACTGCCGGGAAAATATCCTTCTTTGTCATATCAAGCATTGTTAAAGCTTCTATATGAATCGTCTTGCAATATGACTCGCAGAGGATTTCACATCTGGACTCAACCTCAGCCTTTGTAAATACATTGTGCTTCTCAAATAAATCAACATACTTCTGTGAAGTAAATAACGGAAGTGCCTGAGCAGTTGTTCTAAGGTTTGAAAGACCGCGTTTTTCAGCCTCTTTAACCCATTCATCGGAATAGTTGTTCCCGTTGAATATGATGCGTTTATGTTTCTTTATTGTTTCCTTGATCAGAGAATTCAACAATTCAGTGAAATTATCTGCATTTTCAAGTTTATCTGCGAAGTATGACAATGATTCGGCGACGATAGTATTAAGTATAATGTTAGGCCCTGCAATTGAGAATGTAGAACCAACCATACGGAACTCAAATTTGTTGCCGGTAAATGCAAATGGTGAGGTTCTGTTTCTGTCAGTTGTATCCTTAGGAATATGCGGTAAAACATGAACACCGATTTTCATGAACTCGGACGATTTATTACCGTATGAAATTCCTTTTTCTATTGCATCAAGGATTTCTGTCAGCTCTGTACCGAGGAACATTGATACAATTGCAGGAGGTGCTTCGTTTGCGCCGAGACGGTGATCGTTTCCTGCACTGGCAACTGAGATTCTTAGAAGATCCTGATATTCATCAACAGCTTTTATTACAGCACAAAGGAACAGTATGAACTGTGCATTTTCATGAGGTGATGTTCCCGGCTCGAGAAGGTTAACACCTTTATTTGTCGCAAGAGACCAATTATTATGTTTGCCGCTTCCGTTGACACCTGCAAAGGGTTTTTCATGAAGCAGGCAGACCATACCATGTCTGAGTGCAACCTTTTTCATGAACTCCATTGTTAGCTGGTTATGATCGGTTGCGAGGTTAGTTGTTTCGAAAATAGGTGCCAGCTCGTGCTGTGCAGGAGCAACTTCGTTATGTTTTGTCTTTGCGGGAATGCCGAGCTTCCAAAGTTCTTCATCAAGCTCCTTCATAAAAGCGGCAACTCTCGGTTTTATTGTACCAAAGTAGTGATCTTCAAGCTCCTGGCCTTTTGGTGATTTTGCACCGAATAAAGTTCTGCCGGTGAATATAATATCTTTTCTTTCATCATAAGACTTTTTATCTATAAGGAAATATTCCTGTTCAGCGCCTACTGTTGAGTTGACATTATCGACATTCGTTGCTCCGAACAGCTTAAGAACTCTGAGTGCTTGATTACTGAGTGCTTCCATTGATCTCAGTAATGGGGTTTTTTTGTCAAGAACCTCGCCGCCGTAGCTGCAGAAAGCTGTCGGAATATAAAGTGTTCCGTCTTTAAGAAATGCATAAGATGTGGGATCCCATGCAGTATAGCCTCTTGCTTCAAAGGTTGCTCTGAGTCCGCCGGACGGAAAGCTGGATGCATCCGGTTCACCTTTAATAAGCTCTTTGCCGGAAAACTCCATAATAACCGAACCGTCAGGCTGAGGTGAAATAAAGCTGTCATGTTTCTCAGCGGTTATACCTGTCATAGGTTGGAACCAGTGAGTATAATGTGTCGCACCTCTCTCAATTGCCCAATCCTTCATTGCATTCGCGACAACATTTGCAACTGCAATATCAATGTCTTTACCTTTCAATATAGTCTGTTTCAAAGACTTGTATATATCCTTCGGTAATCTCTCATGCATAACCTGATCATTAAAAACCATGCTGCCGAACATATCATTTGAATAACTCATTTTTTATAACCTCCTAATAAAACTGATTTTCAAATAAAAATAGCGCTGCGGGTAGTAAGCCCACAGCGCCTTTGCTGATATTGCTATTATATTATACAAAAAATCATTTGTCAATAGGTTTTTATATTTTTTTCAAAATATTTTTTTTATAAATGAACCCAATACATTTACTTTATTCATTTTGTACTATGCTTATCACCGTTTATACAATATAAACATATAATAATTGCAGGATAAATATAAATAATATTCAATTTCACTATTGACAAGATAAATAATATGGTATATAATCAAGACATACTTAATAATAGTTTCAGTATTAAATTATAATCGAATTTAATTTATACTTTGCGACTCAGGTCGCAAAGCAGACAATGGAGTCTGTTAAGGGATTATTGCGCCCTTATACAGGCTTTTTTATTTTATTCATTCAGCCGACAGTGAATGAATTTGAATAGTTTATATTATAATCGAAAAATATTCTGCCGGAGATTTGAGGTTTTTTATGTTCAGAGAAGGCGAAAACGAGAACAGAATCCCTTCAGGCTGTGCTATATCGGGTATATTCTCGAAAAAAGGTGAAAGGATTTCAGGTGAATCTATTATAAAATCCATTTCTGTCATGCACGACCGTTCAAATGGTCTTGGAGGCGGATTTGCCGGATATGGAATCTATCCCGAATACAAGGATTTTTATGCATTGCATATTTTTTATGACACCCAAGCTGCAAAGGACGAATGTGAAAAGTATCTTGAACGCTGTTTTGAAATAGTCAATCTGTCAAAGATACCTATAAAGAAAACCAGAAAAATCACCAATGAGCCGCTTATCTGGAGATATTTCGTATATCCCCTCCCTGTCAGGCTTGCAGACAGTCACCTCGATGAAGACGAATATGTTGTAAGACGTGTAATCAAGATAAACAGTGAGATAAAAGGTGCATATGTATTCTCAAGCGGAAAAAACATGGGTGTCTTCAAAGCTGTCGGTTTTCCTGAGGATGTCGGTGAGTTCTACAGACTTGCCGAATACGAAGGCTACAGCTGGACAGCGCACGGTCGTTATCCCACAAACACACCCGGCTGGTGGGGTGGTGCTCATCCGTTTGCAATGCTTGATTATTCGATTGTTCACAACGGTGAAATTTCATCATACGATGCGAACAGAAGATACATTGAAATGTTCGGTTACAAATGTACATTACTGACCGATACAGAAGCAATCACATATATATTCGATTATCTTGTCCGCAGGATGGGGCTTACAATCGAAGAAGCTGCGAGTGTTGTTGCCGCTCCGTTCTGGTCAACCATTAATAAAAAGGAACCTCAGGAAGCAGAGCGTTTGAAATACTTGAGGAACATCTTCTCAAGTCTGCTTATAACCGGACCTTTCTCAATTCTGTTAGGTTATACAGGCGGTATCATGGCACTTAATGACAGACTGAAACTGCGTTCGATGGTTGTCGGTGAAAGAGGTGACCGCGTATACATGGCAAGTGAAGAAGCTGCAATTCGAGTTATCGAGCCCGACCTTGACAGGATATATGCACCTAAGGGCGGTCAGCCTGTAATTGTAAAGCTGAACGATGATGTCAAAATATAAACATTCTGCCAACGAAGAATGGTTCATAGCGATTTAAATAAAAATGTTGGAGATAAGGAAAATATTATGCCGATTAATTTTATACATCCCGAATATGAAGTTATCAGGGATTTTAATAAATGTATTAAATGCCGCGTTTGCGAACGACAATGTTCAAACGAGGTGCATAAACTTGACCCTGATCATAATATAATGACAGCCGACGACAGTAAATGTGTCTGCTGCCATAGATGTGTTTCGGTCTGCCCGACCAAAGCACTCAAAATTGTTAAAAGCGATCACACATTTAAAACAAATTCAAACTGGATGCCCGAAACAATAACAGAAATATACAGACAAGCGGAAAGCGGTGGCGTATTACTGTCATCAATGGGAAACCCGAAGCCTTTCCCGGTATACTGGGATAAAATTCTGATTAATGCTTCGCAGGTTACAAACCCGTCAATCGACCCGCTTCGTGAACCTATGGAAACGAAAACCTTTCTTGGCGCAAAACCCAATAAAATTGAGAGAGACAAAGATGGCAGGTTGATAAACAACCTCCCACCGCAGCTTGAGCTTACATTACCTATTATGTTCTCTGCTATGTCTTATGGTTCAATCAGTTATAATGCACACGAAAGCCTTGCAAGAGCCGCAAGAGAGCTTGGTATTTACTACAACACAGGTGAAGGCGGTCTTCATGAGGATTTCTATCAATATGGTGCAAATACAATCGTTCAGGTTGCATCCGGCCGATTTGGTGTTCACAAGGGTTATCTTGATGCAGCGGCAGCGGTTGAAATCAAGATGGGACAAGGCGCAAAACCCGGTATCGGTGGCCATCTGCCAGGCACAAAGATAGGCAGTGACATTTCCAAAACACGTATGATCCCTGAAGGTACAGATGCTATTTCACCTGCACCTCATCATGATATATATTCAATCGAAGATCTCAGACAGCTTGTCTACTCATTGAAAGAAGCAACTGAATACAAGAAACCTGTTATAGTCAAAATCGCAGCTGTACACAATGTTGCTGCAATCGCTTCGGGTATAGCAAGAAGCGGTGCTGATATTATATCAATTGACGGGTTCAGAGGCGGCACAGGTGCTGCTCCTACAAGGATCCGTGACAATGTAGGTATTCCGATCGAACTTGCACTTGCCAGCGTTGATGAAAGGCTCAGAGCCGAAGGTATACGCGGAAATGTTTCGCTTGTTATCGGCGGTTCGGTCAGAAGCAGCACTGATGTCGTTAAAGCAATCGCACTCGGTGCCGACGCAGTATATATAGGAACAGCAGCGCTTATCGCTCTCGGATGCCATCTTTGCAGAAGCTGCCACACAGGACTTTGTAATTGGGGTATCGCAACACAAAAAGCCGAATTGGTAAAGAGATTGAATCCCGAGGTCGGATACACAAGGCTGGTCAACCTGATAACAGCCTGGAGACACGAGATAACAGAGCTTATGGGCTGCATGGGTATCAACTCTATCGAAGCACTAAAGGGCAACAGGCTGATGCTCCGCGGCATAGGTCTAAACGAGAAAGAACTTGAGATTCTCGGGATCAAACATGCTGGTGAATAAAAACATTGAATTTGAAAATTCAATGTCAAAAAGTTTTATATTTTCAGTATTCATAATATCTAAATTCTACTAATGCTGATCTATATCAAACTTTACACTTTATTTATATAATTATACTGCTATTATGAAAGGACATATTTATTGATGAAAAGAATATATGTAAACGAAAAGTGGTGTCTGGGTTGCCATCTTTGCGAGTATTATTGTGCATTTGCAAATTCAAATATAAAAAATATGGTTGATGCTTTGAAAGATGTAACAATTCGTCCTCGTATTAAGATTGAGGAGTTACAATCAATCAGCTTTGCAGTATCCTGTCGTCACTGCGAGGAGCCGCTTTGCGTCAAAGGCTGCATTTCGGGAGCTTTAACAATTAAAGACGGTGTTATCACAATTGATAAGAATAAATGCGTCGGTTGTTATACCTGTGTTCTTAGCTGCCCATACGGTGCAGTTTCACCGAGCGATCATGGTGTTATGCAAAAATGTGAGCTTTGCACTCAGAACGGCGGCGAACCTGCTTGCGTTAAAGGCTGTATAAACAAAGCTATAGTTTTTGAAGAAAGGTAGGTTTATAATATGAATTACGTTATCATAGGCAACTCTGCTGCCGGCATCGGTTGTGTTGAAGGTATAAGAAACATTGATAAAGACAACAGAATAACTATAATATCCGACGAAGCTCAGCATACCTATTCAAGACCGCTGATATCCTATCTGCTTGAAGGTAAGACCGATATCAACAGGATGAAATACCGTCCCGATGATTTTTATAAAAATAATAAATGCGATATAAAATTAAGTACAAGAGTAACTTCAATCGATAATGAAAAGAAAACTGTAAGCACAGACAAGGACGAGATCATTCCATATGATAAGTTGCTTGTAGCGACAGGTTCAAGGGCATTCGTACCGCCGTTTAACGGACTTGACAGCGTTCCTCATTATCATACCTTTATGAAGCTTGATGATGCTCTTGCTCTTGATAATGATGTAAAAGAAAACAGCCGTATCTTTATTATCGGTGCCGGTCTTATCGGTTTGAAATGTGCTGAAAGCTTACATTACAAGACCAAAAACATTATTATTGCCGACCTTGCCGAACGAATTCTTCCTAATGTACTCGACAACGAATGCGCTTCAATTATGCAGCAACATCTCGAAGAAAAAGGCTTTACTTTCATGCTTGCGGACAGTGTCGAGGTGTTCGAAGGTAAAACAGCAAAAATGAAGAGTGGAAAAACAATAGATTTTGATGTTTTAATTATTGCTGTCGGTGTACGTCCCAATACAGAGTTAGTCAAAGCTATTGGCGGAAATGTAAACAGAGGTATAGTCATTGATGAGCATTGCAATACCTCCCTGCCGGATATATATGCTGCCGGTGACTGCACCGAATCCTATGATATTTCAGCAGATGTAACCCGTATACTCGCTATATTACCTAATGCTTATATACAGGGTGAATGTGCGGGAAAGAATATGGCAGGCAGTGATTGCATATTCAACAAAGCAATTCCGATGAATGCAACAGGTCTTCTCGGCATGCATATGATTACAGCCGGAAGTTATGACGGAGTAACTCATATAGTTAAGTCTGACGACACCTTCAAGAAGCTGTTCGTTAAAGACAACAGGCTGGTTGGTTATATTATAATCGGTGATGTTCTCAGAGCAGGTATATATACCGCACTTATCAGAAACAAAACACCGCTTGACAGCATCGATTTTGAACTGATTAAAGATAAACCACAGCTGATGGCATTTTCAAGAACAGACCGTGCGAAATTTCTTGGGAGCGTAGTCTGAAAAGTTTAATTTTTTGAAAGGATTCATGTATATGATAATAGAAGCAAATCTTAAGGATTACAAAGAGCTTAACGAAGAAATCAGAAGCTCGAATGAATCTGAAATAACAATAAACAAATGCTTTGGGCAAAGATATATTGGTGATGCTCTGAGCGATAAAAAAATTACTATAAACGGCACTCCCGGCAATGCGCTCGGCACATACCTGAACGGTGCTGATATTATTGTCAACGGCAATGCTCAGGATGCAGTCGGCGATACCATGAACGATGGCACAATCACAATCAACGGTAATTCGGGTGATGCAACAGGTTATGCAATGCGCGGCGGTAAAATTTTTGTAAAAGGTGATATTGGTTACCGCGCAGGTATCCACATGAAGGCTTACAAAGAAAAACAACCTGTTCTTGTTGTCGGAGGCAAAGCAGGCAGCTTTCTTGGTGAGTATCAGGCAGGCGGTACAATAATCATACTCGGTCTCGACAGCAATGGAGCTCCACCAATCGCAAACTTCTGTGGTACCGGAATGCATGGCGGCAGGATATTCCTTCGTTGTACAACTGCTCCCAACCTGCACAAGCAAGTTATAGTCAAAGAAGCAGAAAAAGAGGATCTTGACACTATCGCACCGATATTAAATGAGTTTTGTGAGAAATTCGGTTATAACTGCAAAGATATGTTGAACAGCACATATTATTTAGTTACACCTGATACAAAAAATCCTTACAAACAGATGTATGTTCATAATTAATTCATATTTATATGTTATAAGTATTTATTAAAGTTTCATTTTTTGAAAGGACGGCTTAAGCTATGTTAAATTCCGCTTCAGAAGTAATTCGTTTTATTGATGAAAACGATGTAAAATTTATCAGGCTGACTTTTTGTGATATTTTCGGTATTCAAAAGAATATCTCTATTATGCCCTCTGAGCTTGAAAGAGCCTTCAAATACGGCATTTCTTTCGATGCTTCTGCTGTCAGCGGATTTAATGACATAACCGAGTCTGACCTGTTCCTTTTCCCCGAACCCCAAACACTTGCATTTCTTCCCTGGCGTCCATCTCATGGACGTGTTGTCAGATTGTTCTGTACCATCAAATATCCGGATGGAAGATTGTTCGAGGGTGACAGTCGAAATATTCTCAAAAATGCTGTCAAAGTAATTGAACAAGCCGGTTTCGGTTGCGATATCGAACCGGAATGTGAGTTTTACCTTTTCAAAAACGACGAGGATGGCAATCCGAATGAAGTACCCTTTGATAATGCGACATATATGGATATTGCACCTAAGGACAAGGGCGAGAATGTACGAAGAGAAATTTGCCTGATGCTCGAAGCTATGGGAATAACTCCGAAAAAAAGCCATCATGAGCAAGGCCCCGGACAGAATGAAATTGATTTCAAATACAGCGATGCTCTTATGGCAGCTGATAACTTCATAGCATTTAAAACAGTTGTTAACACTGTCGCTGCTCAAAATGGAATCTATGCTTCCTTTATGCCGAAACCAATTCCTGATAAAGCCGGTAATGGGCTGCATATCAACTATTCGCTAACCAAAAACGGTAAAAACCTATTCGGTAGTAATGAGAACCAGTACTTTACAGCAGGCATAATGAATCGTATTGCAGAGATGACAGCGTTCTTCAATCCAATGCACACCTCTTACGAACGGCTTGGCTCATTCGAAGCTCCGCGATATGTTACATGGTCCTGCCAGAATCGTTCACAGTTAGTCAGAATACCGGCTTCGAGCGACGAATACTCAAGAACCGAGCTTCGGTCTCCAGATCCTATGTTAAACCCTTATCTTGCTTTTGCTTTGTTGATTTATGCCGGAGTTGAAGGTATCAAAAACAAAGAAACACTTTGCGAACCCACTAACATTAATCTTTTCGCTGCAGACGATAAAACAACAAAATCATTAAAGCAACTTCCCTCTTCGCTTGTTGATGCGATAGGAGAAGCTGAAAAAAGCGAATTTATTAATAAAACCTTACCCAAAAAGACAATTGAATGTTATTTAAAAACAAAAAAGCAAATGAAATCCATACCAAGAATCTAAAAAATATACAAATTTAATTTTGATAACGAAAGGAGCCGACATGAATGCAGAATCCGAAAATATGCAGCTCACCGCCTGAGCGTATTCTCATTGTGTCCGGTTCCGAAAAAAGCTCCGACAGCATTTCTGCTCTTATTGAGCCATTCAGATTTGAAAAAATTACTACTGCAAAAAACAGTAGCGAAGCACGAAGGATTATGTCGACTTTCGATTTTGACATTATTCTTATCAACACACCGTTAAGCGATGAATTTGGGCATGAGTTGGCAATCGACATAACACAAAAAGCAAATTCAGCCGGTGTTATTATGATTGTCAAAAACGAGTTAGTTGATGAATTGTCAGAAAAGCTCAATAAATACGGAGTATTTTTGCTTGGAAAACCGATTTCACGCCAAATGTTTTCGCAAACTATTTACTTAACAATCGCTATGCTTGCGAAAATGTATATTGTAAAAAATGAAACCGAAATGCTACGCACCAAGATTGACGAGATTAAAATCATCGATAGAGCGAAGCTGATTCTTATGCAATACATTAAAATGTCCGAAAAACAGGCACACAGGTATATCGAAAAGCAAGCGATGGATTTAAGGCTGACAAAGCGTGAGGCTGCTGAAAATATTCTAAAGACATACGAACAATAAAAAAGGATGATATATTTATGACGAAATATATTTTTGTAACAGGCGGTGTTGTTTCCGGACTTGGTAAAGGAATAACAGCCGCTTCACTTGGAAGACTTCTTAAGGCAAGAGGGCTTAAGGTCGCAGCTCAAAAGCTTGACCCTTACATCAATGTCGACCCCGGAACTATGTCTCCTTATCAGCATGGTGAGGTGTTTGTCACTAACGACGGTGCTGAGACCGACCTCGATCTGGGACATTACGAAAGATTTATTGATGAAGACCTGAACAAATACTCCAATCTTACTACCGGAAAAGTGTACTGGAACGTTATCAATAAAGAACGTAGCGGTGAATACCTCGGAGAGACCGTACAGGTTATCCCGCACATAACCAACGAGATTAAAAGCTTCGTTTACGAAGTTGGAAAAAAAACTGATGCCGATGTTGTTATCACCGAAATCGGCGGTACAACCGGAGATATAGAAAGTCAACCGTTTATAGAGGCAATTCGTCAGATTTCACTTGAAGTCGGGCTTTCAAATTGTCTCTTTGTTCATGTTACTCTGATTCCCTATATACAAAGCTCGGGTGAACATAAATCAAAACCGACGCAACATTCTGTCAAGGAGCTTCGCTCAATTGGCATCATGCCCAATATAATCATTGCTCGCTGCGACGAACCAATCGATGATAGTATTAGACACAAAATTGCTATGTTCTGCAACGTCAAACTCGACTGTGTTATTCAGAATATAACGCTGCCCGTGTTGTACGAAGCACCGATAATGCTTGACAAAGAGAACTTTTCGGACATTGTCTGCCGTGAGCTGTCGCTTGATGTACCAAAACCAGATATGCGTGACTGGACGAATATGCTTGAACGCATACGCAACCGCACAAAGACAGTCACAATTGCTATAGTTGGTAAATATGTCAAGCTGCATGACGCATACCTATCGGTTGCAGAAGCACTCAGACATGCAGGTTACGAAAATGAATCTAGAATCAATATAAAATGGATTGAGTCAGAAAATGTAACAGATGAAACTGCTGCTGCATTTTTTGCTGACTGCAACGGTATTCTTGTACCGGGGGGCTTTGGACAAAGAGGTATCGAAGGAAAAATTACTGCTGCAAAGTATGCGAGAGAAAACAATATACCTTATTTCGGTATCTGTCTTGGTATGCAGATAGCTGTTGTCGAATATGCACGCAATGTACTCGGACTTGAGCTTGCAAATTCGTCTGAGTTTGATACAACCCACGACTGTGTCATTGATTTGATGCCTGACCAGCAAGGTAATCTTCCAAAGGGCGGTACAATGAGATTGGGTGCATATCCCTGCTCAATCAAGAGCGGTACATTACTTGAAAAAATATATGGTGTTCAGGAAATATCCGAACGTCATCGCCATAGATATGAATTCAACAATGATTACAGAGATATATTCGTTAAAAATGGAATGGTGTTCTGCGGTACATCTCCCGACAACAGGTTGATTGAAGCAGTTGAATTACCTCAGCATTGTTTCTTTGTTGCTGTTCAATTCCATCCTGAATTCAAGAGCAGACCGAATAGAGCGCACCCGATATTCAGAGAATTTATCCGAGCATCATTGAATAATTTAAAATAAACAGGATTGGAAATTAAATATGTCAATTGCAGTAATTTTCGATATGGATGGTCTTATATTCGATACCGAGAGGGTTTTTGCGGATATGGAACGCAGAATCGCTAAAGAATGGTCATTGGACGATATCGATGAGGTTATAAATGAATCGTATGGAGTCAATCATATTGCCGTTAAAGCTCTTTACATGAGAAAGTACGGTGAAAATTTTTTGTATGAGAATTTCCACAAGACTACTTTACAGTATGTAAAAGAATATCTTGCTGAAAACGGGATCCCCAAAAAATATGGATTGTATGAGATTCTTGATTATCTTGACGAAATCGGATGCAAAAAAGCAATCGGTACTTCAACCTTCGGTCAACATGCAATTCCACTTTTAAAATCAACAGGTATTTATGATCGATTTGATTCTGTTATTACCGGAGATATGGTCGAAAAGTCAAAACCCGAACCGGATATTTTCCTTAAGGCAGCTGAGTCTATTAACAAGGAACCGGTTGAATGTATTGTGCTTGAAGACTCCTTCAGCGGAATCAAAGCCGCATACAATGCAAAGATGATACCTATAATGATCCCAGACCTCAGAAAGCCAACTCAAGAGATAATACCTTTCACATATGCAATATGTGACACCCTGGTTGATGCGATTGATATTATTTCTGAAATCAACGAAAATCACATATAATACTGTTTTTGACAATATACATATCAAAGAATCGATATACACTTAACAGATGACAAATAAAGTCATCTGTTTTTTTGAGTAAAAATCAAGGATAATTTCAAGTAAAAATATTGTTCATTCATTAAATTTATCTGAATGGCAATAAATAAATATATTTGTTTATTTGTTAAATGTATATTTATTTAATTTTATAGTTTATAATAATTAAAATTGCCTAAATTTACTTTTCATTTTCAAGGATGTGTAAAAATGCTTAATTTAACGAACAAGAGATTTGGTAAGCTTGTTGTAACCAGAAAAACCAATGAGCGTAAATTCGGACGTATTATGTGGCTTTGCAGTTGCGACTGTGGGAATGAAATCAGTGCCACACACGATGAAATAATACGAAAACAGAGCTGTGGTTGTAACGATTATATAAAAACTGCCGAAAATAATATTGCCGGAAAAAGATTTGGAAGCTTGGTTGCTGTATACCCAGAAAAAACATGTGGGAAAGAAACACTCTGGATGTGTCGCTGCGACTGTGGCAAGCAGACCTATAAGCCTTATTCGTCGTTATTAAATGGTAAATATCAAAGCTGCGGTTGTACAACTTTAAAACATCCTTCATTAGAAACAAAGGAAAACTTACGCATTCATAAATTTACAAAAGAAATAAGAAAATATATTTTAGCTCAAGAAGATATAAAAGGAAACGGTATTTCAGGTGTCTATTTCGATGATTCCTGTTGTCTTTGGAAAGCTGTGATTAGTTTTAATAATCACAAATACATACTTGGCTCGTCAAAAAACATGATGGTTGTCATTCAGCTTTGCAAAGAAGCAAAAAAGCTGACCTTTGGCGAGTTTTTGGAATGGTATTATAGAAAACATCCGGATGATACAACAAAAACAACATAACGAAAAACCGAACTGTGAAGGTTCGGTTTTATTATATAAAGCTTTAATAGAAAAGACCTATTTTACTTGCTACATCTGCTACAGTATATTTATCTGTTTGTATTTATATAATCATATATTTGCTTTGCAGGAATTAAACAGTTCTTAATAAAAAATTTCAATTTAAGAATTATTTTAATTTTCTGCTTCCGACAGCTTTATGCTTTCAGCCATTGTCTGAATCTGTTCTTCGGTAAGGATATCTTCATCAAAGCTGATGCCTATGTACTTCATAAGATTGATATCATATGATACTATACCGGTGTCAAACTCATCTTCACCGCTAAAGTCATTAAATGGTCTTGTGATTGCTGTGCTGGTTTTATCTGCTTTGTTAATTTCATTATATTCATTAAGAAAGTCTCTATGATTTTCTCTTAAATAGCAATAGATTTCCTGATATGAGGGTTGATTAATGTCATTTAATTGAAATACACTATTAGAAATTGAGCCGATATTATTTTCATTTACAATTATATCAACAGCATAGCAAGGAGTCATGCCAAAAATTCTATTTATACCATCATATGGAATCAATGTCCACTCCTCCGGTATCACCATATCGAGAGTGATCGGGTTATTATCGTAAAGGTTATTGTTATACTCTTGAATCCTTCAGGTGCCTCAGTTTCGTTTTCAATAACGGTGGTCAGCTTGATTTCTGTGCTTTCGCCGCTGCTGACATCGCTAATGTCTGAGCTTGTTGTCGATTCAGTATCTGATGCTTCTGGTTCGCTTGCTGCTTCACTTAAAGTATTATCAGAGGTTGTTTCGCTTGTTGTTGATTCTGATGTACTTGAAACAATAGAAGTTCCTGAAATATTGTTTGCTTCCGAAACTGTGTCATTAGGATTACATGCAGTTAATAACACCATAAAAATTATTATAAAACTGATAAACAAACTGATTCTTTTCATTTTCATTATGTATTACTCCTTATGGTATATTAGCTTATAAAATTCATATGTTAGTTTTATTTGGCTAAAATTGTCATATCATAATATCCTATCGTTTGCAATAGCTTTTAACCAAATGTTTCATATCAGATAAAAACAAACGATATATTTTGTCTGTAATTTTAAATATTTCTTACTTATTTCCTCATTCACAAAACATCTCAATTTTGTAATGCGCGAAAATTCTTCTTTGAGTAAAAAGCACTTGACATAAAAAAACGAATATGTTATAATTCGAAAGCTGGTAAATAAATGTGTCGCTTACAAACATTTTTTACTTTGCTCAACAGAATATCAACAAGGAAAGATGGCTGAGCTGGTCTAAGGCGCACGATTGGAAATCGTGTGAACGCTAATACCGTTCCGAGGGTTCGAATCCCTCTCTTTCCGCCAAAATACCTTGATATTTCAGATATATCAAGGTATATTTTTATTTATTCACACGAAAAAACAGCACTCATTATCGCACGAGAGTGCTGTTCCGGTCCAGATAAACATATCTTTATGTCGTCAAATTGTCGTCAGAGTTGACGATTATTTTTTATTTTTTTGTCTAATTTGACTTGCCGGTGAAGCACATTAATATCATTATGCACATAAATATCAGCATTGACCGAAATTTTTGCGTGCCCTAAAACCTTATGTATTGTATATATATCAACTCCGCGCGCTCTGAGTAGCGTTCCGTATGAGTGCCTGACACCATATGGGGTAATAACCGGAGCTTTTATTTGCTTAGCCATCTGCTCCATATATTTCACAAATTGTTTCGAGAAGGATAACGATACTCTGACGACAGTTACATATTCGGATTTTGGTTTTTTATGCTTTTTCAGATACTCGACCAGCTCGTCTGAGATAGGTATAAATTTTTTGATGATTCCGTCTTCGAATCGCCTTCGATGATCTTCACTGTCGTCAGTACGACTGCTTTTTGGTTGCGTAAAGTCTATATCTCCCCATTTAAAGCCAGCAGTTCGCTCCTACGCATTCCTGTATACATCAAGATAATTAGCCCGATCGCTTCTGGTTTATCAACAGAATGACTATATGCTTTTTTATACTCTGCTTCGGTCCATATCTTCCGATCGCCAACTTCCCTACTCCCTACCTTTATATTTTAGATCGGGTTCTTATAACAATGATCGTTAATAATTGCTTTTTCGAACATATCATTTATAATAATGCGTTGCTTTAACATTGTCGATTTTGCCAGTTTTGTTTTATTAAAATAGTCCTGTATATCAGACAGTTTAATGTTTCGCAAATCAAAATTACCGAAGTAATGTTTCAAATATTTATCGATGTTGCTCTCATAAGTAAAATTATAAGTATGTTCTTTTACCTTGACGAACTTATATGAGATAAGCCATTGATCAGCTCAGTCTTTAAATAAAATACATTTTGTAACAAGTGATATCCCAGCAAAGGTTTATGGACTTATCAAGCCAGATACAGTCGGGGAAACACACTAAATTTGATTTCTGGGACTCTCATTTGAAAGAAGGGTGTTGGTGAGACAACTTTTCGCAAAAAGTTGTCTCACCAATGTATTAAAATAAATACATCCACTGTTGTAATCCATCAGCAGTTTTAAGCTGCTGAATGCTTTAACATGGTTTCCCGATAAACAGCAGGAGGCAATTCTCCGGGATTTCGGGTGTATATCCTCTTGCGGTTATAATAGACCATTATGTATCTGAAAATTATTGATTTTACTTGTTCCATCGGTAAACGATGCGTTGGTATCCGGTACAACTTTTCCTTTTTCAGCGTGGCGAAAAAGCGCTCCATCCGGGCATTGTCATAACATTTTCCCGTACCATTCATTCTTTGTTTGATTTTATTATATCTAACTTTTGTTTTATTTTATAAGAATAACTTGGCAATATTTGCGAATACAAAACAAACAATTAACCCTATTACAGTAGGTATTACGAACGAAACCGCCGTCCATTTTAAGCTCTGTGTTTCTTTTTTTATAGTTAAGCATGTTGTAGAACAAGGCCAGTGCATCAAAGAGAACAGCATGACACATACCGCTGTAATCCATGTCCATCCATTATCGACTAACAGCTGTTTTAAGCTAGCTAAACTATCTAGCTCTAAAATACTACCTGTTGACATATAAGTCATAATAATAATTGGGACAACAATTTCATTAGCTGGGAATCCTAAAATGAACGCTAATAATATAGCACCATCCATTCCAAGCAATTTAGCGAACGGATCTAAAAATCCTGAACAATGAGCAAGTAATGTCAAATCACCAACTGATATATTTGCCATGAGCCATATAATTAATCCTGCAGGTGCAGCAACAACAATCGCTCTGCTTAAAACAAACAGCGTTCTGTCAAAAATAGATCGAACAATAACTCTGCCTAACTGAGGTTTACGATATGGTGGTAACTCAAGAGTAAAAGAAGACGGCACACCCTTTAATATAGTTATAGTTAATAGTTTTGAAACTGCGAAGGTCATAAGAATCCCTAAAATAATAACGCAAGTAAGAAGGAATGCAGAAAATAATGAATTGAAAGGACAAACAACAACACCAACAAAAAACATTGATATTATTGCAATAAGTGTTGGAAAGCGTCCATTGCATGGAACAAAATTATTTGTTATCATAGCAATCAATCGTTCGCGCGGTGAGTCTATAATTCTGCATCCTATAATGCCTGCGGCATTACAGCCAAATCCCATACACATTGTTAAAGCTTGTTTGCCGCAGGCACAGCACTTTTTAAAGTATTTATCGAGATTAAATGCAACTCTCGGAAGATAACCCAAATCTTCAAGTAATGTAAATAACGGAAAGAATATCGCCATTGGTGGCAACATAACAGCTATTACCCATGCCAGCACTCTATAAACACCAAGTACCAACATACCATGTAACCAGTTTGGAGCATCAAAATAATGAAATAAATCAGTAAGTCTGTCTTCTATCCAAAAGAGACCTTTTGCCAAAATTTCAGAAGGTATATTTGCAACTGTAATCGTAATCCAGAATACGATTAACAAAATTGCAATCATTATTGGAAATCCTGTCCATTTGCTTGTCAGTACTTTATCTATCTTCCGGTCTCTTGCATTGTAATCAGCTTCCTCGAATTGCATTGTGTCAGAGCATACATCTTCTGCTGTTCTTACTAAACACGAGACAATTTCATCTCGCAATGACTCTTTTGTGAATCCATTATCAGTCAGATAACTTACCGCTTGTTCTAAACTTTCCTTTACTTCTGTATCTGAAAATATATCGTAACTCAAATACTTATTCAGTGATTGAATCAGCGTTTCATCATAATCTAAAAGTTTTAAACTTAACCAACGTGAGTTAATTTTATTGTTCAGTTTTTGCTTTAAAATGGGCTCAACTATATCCACTGCTTCTTCTATAGTTGTATTATATTCGATTTTTATCGGTACTTTCTTGTTTTCACAATTTAATAGTTCACTAACTGATTGCATTAAATTGCTTAGGCTCTTCTTTTTCCTTGCAATAGTTCCAACTACAGGAACACCAAGCTTTGATGATATCCCTTCAAAATCTATTTTTATATTTTTCTTTTTTGCTTCATCCATAAGATTGACACAAACAACAACCTTATCTGTAATTTCAATTGTCTGCAGTACAAGATTTAAATTCCGCTCAAGACATGTAGCATCGCATACTACAATTACTGCATCTGAATCTCCGAAACAAATAAAATCTCGCGCGACTTCTTCTTCTGCTGAATGTGCCATAAGTGAATATGTACCTGGAATATCGACAAGAACATATGTCATATCACCATGTGTGCAATATCCTTGTGCGTTAGTGACAGTCTTACCTGACCAGTTACCAGTATGCTGATTTAACCCTGTAAGACTGTTGAACACGGTACTTTTACCCACATTCGGATTGCCTGCTACTGCAATTATTTTATCATTAGGAGTTTGTTTTCTAATAACCAAACCTGAATCGACTGCTTTAATACCTGTAGAATTATTTGTTAATCCCATATTAAAAGTACCTCGCTTTATTGCATTTGTATTTTAATAATTAATTAGAATATTCGATGAGTCCTCTGATCTCAGAGCAATTACAGCTCCTCTTATCAGATATGCTATAGGATCACCTGCAGGACTTTTTTGCAAACATTCAACATCAGTTCCTTCTATCAACCCTATATCCTGTAATCTCCTACGCATGCTGCCGGTTGACAATAACGAATTAACTTTCCCTATCTGTCCTTGTTTTAAATCTTTTAATGTATTCATATATATTCACTCCAATTAATATAATTTAGTATAAGGAAACATTGTTTTCTAATGCTATAGTATGGTTGTTAAGTCGTTTATGTGACAAAATTTTTAGACAGGATGAATTAAATGAATAATAATTCTGATTTTTATACATTAAAGGGATATCAACTAAATGATAATTCTCAAATAACTACATCAATGGAGGATTATCTTGAAATGATATCCAGAATGATGGAAACAAGAGATTATGTTCGAATTACCGAAATTGCAAGGAAGCTCCATGTTAAGCCTTCATCAGCATCAAAAATGGTGAATAATTTAAAATATGCTGGACTTGTAATTTTTGAACGATACGGATATATAAAACCAACCGCCGAAGGAATGGCGGTTGGAGAGTATTTATTATATAGGCACGATGTATTGAATAAACTATTATGTATAATCAATCATTCGGAAAATGAAACAGAACAAGTTGAGAAAATAGAACACTTCTTAAATAAACCAACAATAGACAATATTAAAAAATTTATTGATAGAGTAAATAACTATTGATTAAAAATTGTTTAGCAGAAGTAAGTTAAATTCGTATAATAGTATTGATATATTATTTTTTGAAATGAAGTGAATTTATGGCAATAAAAATATTTATTGATCAAGGACATAATCCAACGGGATATCATAATACCGGTGCAGTCGGTAATGGGCTATTTGAGCAAGACATAACTTATCAGGTCGGTGTTTACCTTAAAGAGTTACTCGACAATGATCCCCGTTTTGAAGTTCGTCTATCAAGACCTATAGCTGATACTGTCCTTGGTACAAGCAATAGCACCAGCTTAGCAGAACGAGTATGGCTGGCAAATAGATGGCCTGCTGATTATTTTATCAGTATTCATGCAAATGCTAACTTTAATCCGCAAGTTAACGGAACCGAAATGTACATTTATCGATATAACAGTCAGGCGAACTGGCTTGCTGAAAAAATAATGAGCGGAATCGTGGATGTTGTCGGCACAAAAAACAACGGCATTTTTGCAAGAGCTTTATATGTTTTACGTAATACTACTATGCCGGCAGTGCTTGCAGAGCTGGCCTACGTAACAAATCAAGCTGATGCTCAAAAGTTGCGAGATGATCAATATCAATTTGCATATGGTATCTATTTGGGATTATTAAGATATTTCGGTTTTGAATAATACTATTTATATCAATAATCAAATCAATTTAATCAGCTCGCCTTCGGATGAGTTCAGATCGCAGAAATGCGATAGGCTTATTTTTTTATACAATTTTATTGGAAGTCCAATGTAACGGACAACGGAGTTGTTAGAATAGATAACGAAGGGAGCGGTGTATATGACATAGAGTTTTTGTCTTTAACGAATATTATTGTCGCGGAGGTGATAATACTATTTCTATAATAAACAGTAGAAAAAATTTCTCGAAAAAGTCCATACAGTAAAGACTTTTCCATGCTATATTAAACTAACAAATGAATCAGGATATTATTGATTTTGAAAAAGCCGTACAGAAAAGGCTTTTTCAAAATCGCTAAGGTAATTCAT
>Ga0154581_103_pt1 | contig 86804 bp, 88 predicted proteins | sample RifGroF2_FD_116010 | JGI IMG/M metagenome (GOLD analysis project Ga0154581, IMG submission 116010) | Clostridiales bacterium GWF2_38_85 | reverse complement strand
AAATCACAGGTCTCAAGCCATATCCATTGCTTAATATTAATTTGCACAAGTTTTTATAAAAAACTTTGTCTAACTTTTTGGGACCAATTCAATGGACTCCCGCTTTTTTGATTTTTTACTATAACTTTGATTTAAGCTTTGCTATTTCAGCTTTTGACCATTCTGCTTGTGTGCCTTCAGTGATATTCCAATCACTTTTTTGGACTTCAAGAATTCGTTCCCACATTTCTATTGCCTTTTGATACTTTTCTAAAGCTGTGTATAAAAACGCAAGTGAGTAAGTTGATGATAAATCTCGTGGCTTTTTTGCATAAGAAAATGCATTTTCGAAAAACTCGATTGCTTTCTCATAATCGCAGACCCTATTAAACCTCTCTCCAATTTCGTATTGAAGTTTTATATTAGTTTTGTCTACAGACCTCCAAATTGCTTTTGCTTCATCAATATAACCTTGTGCAAACAACAAATCACCTTTGAATATATCAACCATTCCGTTACTATCGTAAATTTTTAAGGTTTCAATCATATCTAAAGCACGATCAAAATATCTCATTTCAATATATGCATCAATTAACCTACCTAAAAGATTGATGTTGGAAGGATATTTCTTTGCGTATGGTTCGCAAAACCTAATGAACCAACCGTTTCCGCTTCTTGCAAAGTAGTTATCACCACCTCTGACTTGTCTGTACATAGAATATAATTCATCATTAAGAGGTGAGAGGTTGATTGCCTTCTCAATAATTCTGCCTGCTGCAAGGTTGTCACGATTATTTCTACGCATATAAAGCATTGCATACCTTTTCAAAGCTTCAACATCATTTTCGTTATTCTTTAGTATTGCGTCGAGCGTTCGTTTGGCATACACAAAATTTTGGTCTGTCAGATGTTCATTTTCAAACATATAATCGATACGTTCCAATTCGTCATCTGTATTTACAGAAAATAATGCGTCAATACTGACACCAAAAAATACTGCAAGCTTTGGTAATAATGTAATGTCAGGCATTGTAGTATTGGTTTCCCACTTAGAAACAGCTTGAAATGATACTCCGACATATTCTGCAAGTTCTTCTTGTGTTATAGCTTTTTCAGTTCGCAATTTTCGGATTGTCGCCCCGAGTTGTAGTTCCATAAGTAAAACCTCCATATTAGATTTATCAGCTGATAATACTATTATACAATTTTATCCTGATAAATCAATAACCGCTTTTTTGAACAGACTCAATTAACAAGCGAAATATTTCTGTTTTTCAACTTTGTTACATATCATGTAATAATGAAAGAGAGGATATTATATGAACGGAAATATTGTAATCGGAAATATATTGCTGCCACCGGAGCAGGGGAAATTTGAAGTCATTGTGAAATACAATGGCGATATTGCAGGAGTTGCAGCATCTCTCGGTATCGAAGCTGAGATATTAAATGAATCTTATGCAATTCTGACACTTGACAGGCAGCAGCTTGCGCTTATCCGAACATATCGCGAGGTTGAATATATTGAGCTGCCAAAGACGTTGAGATTTGTCTTGAACAGAGCTTTGACAACAGCCTGTATTTTATCGGTGCAACAGCAGTTGGGGCTGAGAGGGCAGGGCACGCTTATCGGTATAATTGATTCGGGGATAGATTACACTCACCCCGATTTTCGCAATTCTGACGGAACCACGCGCATTCTGTACTTATGGGATCAAACTGCGGCAGGCATACCGCCATCCGGATTTACAGCCGGAACAGAGTATACTGCTGCTGACCTAAATAATGCGTTGAAAGAAAGACAGCCGCTCAATGTTATTCCAAGCATGGATACGGTCGGGCACGGAACAGCTGTTGCTGGGGTTGCGGCAGGCAACGGCAGAGCAAGCAGGGGGATGAATACCGGAACTGCTCCCGAAGCTTCGCTGATTGTGGTCAGACTTGGACAAAAGGGAAGAGAATCCTTCGCTAGGACAACCGAAATTATGAGAGCGTTTAAATACATAATCAATAAAGCGATCGAATTGAATATACCTGTATCAATCAATCTCAGCTACGGAACCAATGACGGCTCGCATGACGGGAACACACTATTCGAAACCTATATTGATTCGATGGCATCAAAATGGAAGACTGTTATATCTGTTGCAACAGGAAATGAAGGCTTTGCAGGGCATCATTACTCAGGAATAGCTGTTCAAGGTCAGATAACGGCAGTTGAGTTTGTTACATCCGGTAGTATTAACAATTTTTATATGACACTCTGGAAAAACTATGTGGATACATTTTCATTTGAATTGATTGCTCCTAACGGTGACTCAACAGGCGTTATCAGACCTCAGACTGCATTATCGGTTTTCCGACTCGGCAATGTCAGCGTTACGGTTGTATATGGTCAGCCGACTCACTATAACCAAGAGCAAGAGGTTTATTTCAACTTTGAGGCAATTAACGGAGTCATACCACCGGGATTGTGGCGGCTCAATGTCATCGCTTCGCAGGTTGTGGACGGGCGCTTTGATATCTGGTTACCGGCTATTGAGGATGTATCGGCACAAACTGCGTTTACGATGCCAAACATAAATACAACATTGACACTACCGTCGACGGCGATGAATGTCATTTCAGTGGGTGGATATAACTCAATCATAAATTCTATTGTTGATTTTTCGGGCAGGGGTTATACAAGATCGATAATCTATGTAAAACCCGACCTTGTTGCGCCTGCTGTCGGGATTCTGACAGCAAGACCGGGTGGTGGGTATGATGCGTTAAGCGGAACAAGTATTGCAGCGCCATTTGTTACAGGAGCTGCTGCATTGCTGATGGAGTGGGGTATTGTGCAGGGTAATGATCCGTTTATGTATGGGCAACGCGTTAAAGCCTTATTGCAGAAAGGAGCAAAGCGGAACACAAACATCAATTACCCAAATCCCGAATGGGGTTATGGAGCACTTTGTTTGATGAATACAATGGATATTTTAATTTAATAATGTAGTAATTGTTTTAATTATTCATATATATAAGAAAAAATACATGCTAATGTTACCATATCGGTTGACAAATCAGAAATATAAAGTTAAAATGTCAATAATCAATTTAACTTTAGGAGAATAGGAAGATGGGAAAAATAAAAGTCGGAATTATCGGAACAGGTAACATCAGTGCATTCCACATTGGCGGATACAAGGCACTGCCGGAGCTTTGCGAGGTTGTTGCAGTTTGCGATATTGACGAGCAGAAGGTAAAAAAATATGCTGCAAACCACGGAGTGGCGAGGTATTACACCGATTATAACGAAATGATGGCAAAAGAAAAGCTTGACGCTGTATCGGTCTGTACCTGGAACGCAGCACACAAGGGTGCGGCAATTGCAGCTCTCAGGGGCGGAGCGAATGTAATTTGCGAAAAGCCGATGGCTATGAACGCAGAAGAAGCAGAAGATATGCAAAAGGTTGCTGAAGAGACAGGCAAACTGCTTATGGTTGCATTTGTCCGCAGATTCGGTAATGATGCGGATATACTCAAGAACTTTATCGAAAAAGGTTCGATGGGCGATATTTACTATGCAAAAGCAACCTATCTACGTCGCAACGGTTGCCCGGGCGGTTGGTTCGGTGACAAGGAGTTTTCAGGCGGCGGTCCGCTTATCGATCTCGGCGTGCATGTTATCGACCTGGTGCGTTATCTTGCAGGTGGTCCAAAGCCGGTGTCTGTCTACGGTGTTACCTATAGCAATCTCGGAAATAACCGCGCAGTCGGCGGTCAGAGTTGGGTTTCATCAACCGCAGGTTTTCAGTTTAAATATACTGTTGAGGACTTTGCAAGTGCGCTTGTCCGCTTTGATAACGGAATGACACTTGCTGTAGAAGCAAGCTTTAACCTTAATATAAAGAACGATATGGGCGACATCGAGCTGTTTGGTACAAAAGCCGGCGCAAAAATCGACCCTCAGATCGAATTTTTCTCTGATATGAACGGTATGCTGGTCGACATAAAACCGCACGGTGACACAGCACTCAATTTCAACGGCCTGTTCAACAGGGAAATGGCACACTTTGTCGACTGCGTATGCAACAGTATCCCTTGTAGAAGTGTTGCAAACGACGGTGTTGTTATAATGAAAATTCTTGATGCTATCTACAAAAGCGCAGAAACCGGCAGCGAGGTCAAGATAAATTTATAATATAATTCACCCATAAAAACTGTGGTTGTAGCAAAATGCACAGAATGCACAGAACGCACAAAACAAACGTTTATTAAAATCATAATTAAAATAAAATTATCACAAATAATATTTTAGAGATGAAGAAAGCGCGCTAAAAAGCACGCTTTCTTTGATTCAATCAGAGTTTTGTTCCATCAACAAATGTCACCTCTCACAGTAGTTTTCTACAGCTTTGGGTTCCATTTGTTGATTTTGCACTATTTTGATACAGCCACTTTCGTCAGTTAGTATCAGCCAACGCATTTTCAATTGCTTTGAGTATTACCTTGCTACTCATGGTTGCACCTGATATTGTGTCGACCTCAAGTGAGTTCGCACTGACAACAGCATCGGTGATTGCTTCCGCAGGTTGACCTTTCCCGTTGTCATGCTTTAATATATCAATTTTGGTTATTTTATGGTCCTTAATTGTTACATTAACTTCGACAGTAACAGGGAATAACTCGTATTTGCCGTTATATTCACCATCTGCGACTTCGGAGAGATCAACATTTTCAATCGTAAGCACTTCAAGCTGCTTCATGCTTTCATTGGTTGCTTTAATAAATTGAAAAACCGCAACAGATATAATGACAATAATGATCGCACATATTATAAGTATAATTTTCGTTTTTCGTTTCATATATCAATTAACCTTTATTAACTGCTTCCGCAAGCGTTTTTATGTTTCCGGATATTTTCACAGGTTCTGGTTTGTTATCTTTGGCAGTCATTTTTTTCATCATTTTCGTTATCATCTTATGTGTGAATTTCATTTTATCAAGTCTTAATTCACCGCCGAAACATTGCTTTGCAAATGCAGAATTAATCAACTTGGCAGGGAAGTTGTTTTGCAGATTCTGCTCAAAGTTATCAACGAATCCACAACAAAGGAATAAAGCAACTTTTTTCTGTTTCAATTTATCAAGATTTTGTTCGCAGAAGGTTTTCAGCTGCTTTTGCACCTGCCCCATGTAAATTGAGCCTCCGATGACAACTTTGTCAAAATCCTGAAGATCGACACCGCTTTCTTTCATAATATTGATTGCTTTTGTTTCGCCGTTCAACTGTTTTTGCAAGTCGTTAATACAGTCTTCAGTAAAACCGTATGTTGTTGAGTAGATAATTAATGTTTTCATGAAATTTAATCCTTTCGGTCTATATTATTTAAGTTTAGTATCAATTTTGATATAAATAAACGAGCTTGGGTTATATGTTCATTGCTCAGCTCATCGTAGAACTCGTCCATGAACTTTCTGCCGTCTTCAGCAGAGTCACGCCAGAACTTATAGCTTGCTTCCGCAATAACAAGTCTGGTAGCTCGCGAATCACTCCTATCTTTTTTAAGCTTTATCAACCCTTTTTCCTGAAGCTTCAAAGCAACCTGCTTTACATTTTGGTGTGATGAAGCGATTTCTTTTGCAACCTCCGATATTGTCGGCGGATTGTCGAAAAGGTTGAACAATGTCAGCAGTAAAAACCACTGTTTTGATGTAATATTATATTTACTTAGCGATCTGTCAAGCAATGTATCCATTTTATTTGCAATCATCAGGACTGCGCCGAATATAAACTCTCTGTCATCAACAGCATTAAGTCTGTTCATATATAACCTCCGTATATTCGTTAAGGTAATGCATTACCTTAATACATAATACATTACCTTTTTCGTTTTGTCAATAGGTATTTATAAAAATAATTAAATAACCCCATAACCGATTTTCACGGATATGGGGTTATTATTCTTAATACAATCCTTTGACATATCTGAATATGAGTTTTTTGAAGAAGCTCAGTGATTTGTCCGTTTCCTTTGCGATTTTAATTACATAGGTTACAACAATCTTGGCTTCTTCTGGCGTCAGTTTGTGTTTACTGAAAGTAGCCTTCTGCGCAATTTCGTATATATTGATATCAGCAGATATACCGTAAACTGCAAGCTTTTCAAAGTACTGCCATGCGGAAATAGCGGCTTTGTTTGTGTCGGCTGAGGAGGTTTTTTTACGCTTACTCTGAGCAGCTTTCCTTCGTATTATAAACCCGCACAGGATGAGTATGGCAGCTATAACTGCATAAGACCATGTTGGCAATTCAAAGACATCGGTTGTTTCGGGTTGACTATTCTCGGATTTTGAAGAAGTTTCAGCCTTTGATTCGGGCTTGCTGATTTCCGGTCTGCTATGTGTTACACTGCTTGATGCGGTGCTTTCATCAGGGTTGGTGTTACCGCCTCCGGGTGATCCGGGCGTAACTTCAATCGGTACCCAGCCGATTTTATCAAAGTAAACCTCGACCCATGCATGTGCACCCTTGTCGGTTACATTAACCCAATCATTTACCTGAGTCGGATCAACAATTGCGGCATAACCGGTTACATAACGTGCCGGGATTCCGAGTGTACGGTAAATCAATGTCGCTGCAGATGCGAAGTGCATACAATAGCCCTGCTTACTTTCGGTAAGGAAGTATTCAACATAATCCTTGCCGTAAGGTGTTCTCGGAGTTTCAAGGCTGTATTCAGCACAATTACTGACATACTCGGCAACTGCATTTACACGCTCATTGATATCAACAATGCTATTGAAATTCTGATCTTTTATTACTTCGTTTATCATTGCAGCAGTTTCACCGTCAAGCTGTATATAATAATCATGTGCGAAGTCACTATATTGGCTTTCGTATTCCTGCGTTATCTGAAATTGTTCAGATAATCTGTAGTTGGTTGTATTTTCTGAAAAAATATTGTCAACTCGGAATGCATTGAATCTATAACTTGCCCGTTCGTAATTGTTCTGATCTGCATTAGGAGCATACAGCACAACTGAGTCATCCTGGTAATTGTAGGTTACATAGTCAGTGAATGCAGTGTAATACGGTGTATATGCAACCTCACCACCGCGACCTTTGTCGGAAATTTCAATGTACATTTGTTTCGAATCGTTTATTGTCATTGCTGAATAGGTGGAAAATGACAAAGGATTGACCATAGTCTGAGTCTTAAATAAGGGTATAAATGGATCAATGAAAGCCTCGTTATAGTGTTTTGTTTCTTTAACATCCGTATCAGTTATCCATGACCTCCCGGTATAGGTATCAAGCGAATAGCCTCTAAGAAGAATTATACCTGATGTATCCGTTCTGATTATCATTACAACATTGCCTGTCTGTGACGGTAGTGCGTTTGAAAGCTCTACATTTTCATATTCTTTAGGTAGTTGGATATAACCGGTATGTTGGCTTGTTGTACTTTCACCAGAAGTATTATCCGGATCATTATACAAAGTTATAGGAAGTCTTTCGGCAAAAAAGGTGTACATTCTTTGCGCCAAGTCCGAACGGTTATAGTTGTTTGGCGGGAATACTACGCATATAACCAATAAAAATACCATTATAACCGGCATAAGCGAGAAATGATATTTTGCTCCATTTGTACCTTTTCTTATATAATTTGCAAGAAATGTTGAAAGCAGGAATGAAAGATATAAAATAACCGAAAACAAATCAGGAGTTAGTTTTACGAAAAAAACGCAAATTGAGAAAAATGGTAGTGTCATCAATACACAGGCCAGTGATGATCGTAGTTTTATAATCGCAGTTCCTGCAATAAAGGATAATACTACTCCAAAGCAGGCGAAAAATGCTGTTGAAGCAACCACGCTTGAATAGTGAGAAGTTTTATCTGTATTTAGCGGTTGGATAAAATCTATAAAAGCACCGATCCTTAATAAAAGCATATTTATAAAATCGGTCGCTCCCATTAAAATTTGTTGAGGATAGATTATAACACATAGCAGTATTACAATTGATGAACCAATGTAAATTGCTTTCTTATTTTTATCTGCATTCAACACAAATGAAAAAAGAACTGCAGAAGTTAATGTTATATATCCAACAATATTTTGGTGGACATCGATATTATACGTAGATATTATACTAAAAAGTATTCCATAAATACCTATGAAAATCAGAATCGAGTCAGCCGCGACAGTAAATATTTTTTTTGTTTTCATTATTTATTTACCTCGTTAGGCAGGTCTGGCTTGACAATGTAATACCAGTCGGCTTGTTTGCAAGCGTATTCATCAATCGGTTTACCGGTTATACCTATTTGTTCAGTAAAAATAGTTGACATAATGCGTATATAATCGGTCTGCTCATCAACCTCGCTGATTACAAGGGTACCATCCTTTACATACCAGCAGAAGCTGAACTCAATCATCCTGCTAAGGAAGAACTTTGAGATATATGCAACCTGTGCAAAAACGCTGTCCAACTCTTCAGCTGTGCCAAAAAGATTGAAGCAGATAAATATTTTACCCTTTTCAGAGATCAACGGTTCTCTTATTATGATTTCATCGAGCTTTGATGTCAGCTTCCAGTGAATTGAATTGAGCGGATCACCTATTCTATATTCGCGTAAATCGTAATCCTCAGCAAAACCACCACCGGGCTTGGGTTTCATACCCTTTCCTCCAATTTTATCCGTGGGAAGAATTGGGGTCGGATTGGGATGCAGCAATTCAGGCATTACTGTTACCCGTCTTTTTTCAGGCACCTTCAATGAGATACTGAATAATCCTAAAAAGTCGAACACCCTTATTTTTAAAATGTTTATATATAGACAGCCAATATGGTTGGATTCGACCGGAAGCGGTACTTTTTCGTTTTTACAACCGTATACTATCAACATATCCTTATCGTTTATATCATTAAAGGTTATATTCGTTGAGATATAGGTTATTTCTGAGCGTGATAAAGGAAACCACCCTTTTAAGTTGATTTCCAGATAGGCATCTATTTGTTCACCTCTGCGTATTTCGGATGGCAGTGGCGAAAGCTCAGCTTCGGCACTCATCATACTGAACAGACTGATCAAAAGAGAAAAAATCGGGAACAGTACAACACAAATCATTATGTAATAGGATAAATAACCTTCGTAAATCCCATAAAATGCAACAACGCCGAATAAAGCAAGGAAATATAAAAACCATCGTTTCAGCATTTTTATAATATAACTGTTAACATAAATGCAGCAGTATTCCTTTTCATTATTGAATTGACGGTGGTGTTATAGACTTTAATATATTATCAAGCACCCATTTCGCGCCTTTGTTATGTTCTTCGCCTTCAGGCGTAAGAAGAATACGGTGACCGAGACAGTCGTTGAAGAACATCTGAATATCTTCAGGAACGACATAATCCTTGCCCTGAGCCCATGCTTTAGCTTTTGCCATTGCTGCAAGAGCAAGCGATGCACGCGGACTCGCACCTCTTATTATGTATTCGTTGTTCCGTGTTGCAGCAACAAGTTTGACAATATATTCGAAAATAGGTGCCGCAATATGAACCTTTTCGACTTCACTTTTCATGTCTTCAAGCTCTGCTTTTGAAACAATCTGTTTGATGTCGTCAAGAGGATTGCTTACCTGCCTGCGGTTTAATATCTCAATTTCACTTTCTTCGTTCGGATAACCGATCGAAAGTTTGATCATGAAGCGGTCCATCTGTGAATCGGGCAGAAGCTGTGTGCCGGCAGTACCGACAGGATTCTGTGTTGCGATAACCATAAACGGGTGGGGCAGCAGATGAGAAATACCGTCGACAGTAACTTGGTTTTCCTCCATTGCTTCAAGGAGTGCAGCTTGGGTTCTGCTTGTCGCACGGTTCAATTCATCGGCAAGGAACAGGTTGCAAATAATAGCACCCTTCTTATATTCCATTTCCCCAGTTTCTTTTTTGTAAACCGAAAAACCGACAATATCAGAAGGGAGTACATCCGGAGTGAATTGCATACGATTGTAATCAAGCGCAAGTGCTTTTGAAAATGCGAGCGCCATTGTAGTTTTACCGACACCGGGGATATCTTCAAGCAGAATATGGCCACCAGCAAGAATAGCAAGATATACCCGTGCGAGAACATTGTCCTTACCAACCATAGCTTTTTTGACTTCGTTGATAATTTCTTTTGACTTATTCATAAAAAAGTTCTCCTAATGTTTATACTAATATTTGATTATTAATTATTGAAATTAAAGATAATTACGTGTACCTATACATTATATCAAATTTTGTCTTAAATTACAATAGTATATTTATAGATATTTGTGAAAATAGGATAATTATGAGAACAGAACAATAGAAGAATTAAACAGTGATTACAGTTGCTTTTTTATGTAGTATTATAATTCCATTAAATAATATAATGTAAAACATTCCTTCATAACGCTGCTTTTCTGTATTGTCCCGGGGTTATATTCTTTATTTGTTTAAACTGACGGATGAAATTGAACGGATTTGAGTATCCGACCATCGATGCAATACTTTCAATCGAATATGATGTATGTAACAACAGAGATTCTGCATGTTCAATGCGAATGTTAATCAAATCCTTTTTGGGCGAGATGAGAAAAATTTCTTTGTATAGCGCATGAAAACGTGATGGACTTAAATTTACTAAGGCTGCAAGAGTGTCGATCTTCCATCCATTGTTGAACTCACGGTTGATTTGTGTTCGAAGCTCAAGAAACCTATTCTTTATGTCTGCACCAATGAAGATTATTTCTTCTAAATCAACAATACCTCTTGCAATGCGTGCAAATAGTTCATCTGCTTTATCATCGCATATTTCGTTGCAAAATATATCTTGTTTTAATTGTTCTATTTCAATCGCCTGGATTATTGAAGTAATGAATTTACTGTCTTGAGGGTAATAGACAGTGTTGAATTTTAAACCGTATTTCCCAATGATTTCTGTACAATTACCGGTTGCATGAAACCAGTCATGCAGCAGTTCGCATTCGTCAGAGACAAAATGCTGATATGAATGCTTATCATATATTATACAACCACCTTCCTTGATACGAATCCAATGTCCCTCAAGTAAAAGGCTTACAGAAGTAAGGTAGTGCAGGAAAATATATTCGTTTCCAGTGTCCTTACGGATAAGCTGCATACCCCTCTTTTCAGACCAAAGTGCTTTTATTTTTATAAACTGCAAGTTAATCACCTCGGTTGTATTTTATATCATACAGTAGAAAAAGTCAATAATTCAATAAGATTAAACATTGAATTTAATACAAGCATGTAATAGAATTAAGAAAATAATATTGAGGCGATATGTTTGAAAGATATATCTTTCAAATTACGCTTTTGTGCCTTTTACATTGTTTAACATGATGTAAATCTGGCTTCAACGGAACGGTACAATTCACACTAATTATAAAAGGAATGGTCATAAATATGTCAGTACCAAGAAATGAATATCCAAGACCGCAGCTTGTCAGAAAAGATTGGATCAACCTGAATGGCGCATGGGATTTTGAAATAGACGACTCGTTTTGTGGGCAGGCGAAAAAATATCAGCTCAGAAATAGTTTAAACGATAAAATAATCGTTCCGTTTTGCCCTGAAAGCAAGCTGTCAGGAGTGCAGCACACTGATTTTATCAGCTGTGTATGGTACAGAAAGAATATTGAGATTCCAACTAAATGGATGAGTAAAAATATTATCCTGCATTTTGGTGCTGTAGATTATCATTCAACTGTGTATGTTAACGGTGAATATATTGGCGAACATAAAGGTGGATATACTTCATTCTGTTTTGACATAACAAAGTTTTTACGTGAAAAAGAAAACTATATAACAATTTGCGCAAAGGATGATTTACGCAGCAATAACCAACCTAGTGGAAAACAATCGCCTGAGCTGAACTCATTCGGTTGTTTTTATACACGAACAACTGGAATCTGGCAGACTGTATGGCTCGAATGCGTAAGTACGAATTACATTAAAGGTATAAAAACGACCACTGACATTGAGACATGCTCCGTAAGTTTTGAAATCAGATTATCAGATAATTCTGTTGGGTGCAAGATAAAATCAAAGGTTTACTTTAACGGAGAACAGGTCGGAGAGAGTGCAACAACAGTATATTCCTTCAGTGCAAATTTGAATATATTATTAGCTGAAAAACACTTATGGGATGTAGGGCAGGGGAATCTGTATGATGTTATATTCACAGTAGAAAAAGGCAATGAAGTAACAGATACAGTCGACAGTTATTTCGGTTTGCGCAGCATCGGTTTATCAGATAAAGCTTTTTTACTCAACGGCAGAAAGGTGTTTGGCAGGTGGGTTCTTGATCAGGGATTCTATCCCGATGGTATATACACAGCTCCGAACGATGAAGCACTGAAGGATGATATAATAAAATCGATGCAGCTTGGTTTCAACGGTGCAAGACTGCATGAGAAGGTGTTTGAACCTCGCTTTCTTTACTGGGCAGACAAGCTCGGATATTTAGTATGGGGTGAGCATGCTAACTGGGGATTGGATATTACTGAGTTTACGCAGCTTGAGCATTTTCTTCCCGAATGGATGGAAGCGGTTGAGAGGGATTTTAATCATCCTTCTATAATAGGCTGGTGCCCATTTAATGAAACCTGGGATTTCAACTGGAGAAGACAAAACGATATATTATTGAGAACAGTATATAATATAACAAAAGCAATGGACAGCACTCGCCCTGTCATTGATACCAGTGGTAACTTTCATGGTATTACCGATATCTATGATATTCATGACTACAACCAGAGTGTCGAACAATTTTCCTCGCATTATATAAACGGAGTTTATAACAATTTTGAGGATCGTCAGTCATATAAAGATCAACCTTACTTTGTCAGTGAATATGGTGGTATTAAGTGGTCGATTGATGAAACTCAGGGTTGGGGTTATGGTGACAGTCCGAAAACAGAAAAAGAATTTATTGAGCGATATAAGGGACTAACCGAAGCATTGTTAAATGATATATGTGTAATAGGATTTTGTTATACCCAACTTTATGATGTTGAGCAGGAACTGAACGGGCTAATGACATATTCAAGAGAATTTAAATTTAATCCTGAAATAATCAAAGCTATAAATACACAAAAAGCAGTAATAGAAGAGTAATTCAACTTAAATACTATTTTTCATAAGAAACAGTAGATAAAATCTTTCGAAAAAGGCCGTCAAGCAAGGATTTTTCCTAGAATTTTATCACTGTTTCTAAATCGAATTAGTATAAAATTTAATTTGTATAAAAATAACCACCCTGAAAAAAATTTTTCTTAAAGGGCGGTTATTTTAACGAGGGATTCACTATATGAAACATCGAAAACTCGCGATATATTTTAATTGTCTATTAATCTTGAAATCCTGATTTCAACACGACGGTTGAGTGATTTTATATCTTCGGTATCTCCGGGGAGATATGGTTGTGTACTTGAATAACCTGAAACAGTCATTTTATTTTTGGGTATTTCGCATTCGGTTACAAGAAATTTCATTACAGTCATTGAACGGTCGGTCGACAATTCCCAGGATGAAAAATCAGTGTTTGAATTATCAAGCGGTACCCACGCAGTATGCCCACCTATTTCAATGTTTGATATTTCAGGATATGCTTCGATTATTATATCACCCACAAGCGATAAGGCATCATAACTACCTGGTTTTAACGTTGCCTGGTTTCCGTAAAACAAAACACCTTCCCGAAAACGAAAATATATAAACTCATCAACCTTTTCAACAATAATTTGATCTTGATAACCTTTTGCATTAATAATTGTTGTTATTTTATTAAGAAATTCATCAAGGTCGTCAAGCACGCCACTGGTTTTTGATTCTTCATCTGGTGTGCTGACAGAAGATACTGATTCTGATTCGTCTCCAATGGTTTCTTCAAATCCCGAGAAATCTGTTGATTCATTTGGTTCGAGGCTTGGATTTGGTGGAATAGATATCTCAGTTTTTTCACCTGTTAACGTCTCGCTGAATATTTTTGTCAATGCTTTAAATTTTTCAAGGTCCATTATGCTCATTGAATAAAGCACAATAAAAAGTACCAGTAAATTATTCATCAAATCGGAGTAAGTCAATAGCCATTTGCCGGTATCAATCTTTTGCTCTTCGCTTTTCTTTCGCTTCATTTTTTTGTACCATTTTTTGCTGTCGGATTAGCTTTTTCCTTAGTTATTGTTGGCTTCTTTAAATCAAGGATTGAATATGATGATAATTGTTCTTTTAACATTTTTGGGTTAACACCGTTTCTTATCGCACATACTGCTTCAATTATCATTTCTTTTTCAAGACGGTAGGTGGAAAGTCTGGCACGTAGTTTTGTTGAAGCCGGAGTAAAAATCAAGTTTGCCAATAGAACTCCGTAAAGTGTTGTAATAAAAGCAACACCGATTGCTTTGGTAAGCTGTTCGGGAGAGTCCATACCGGCTTGCAAAACCTGAATTAGCCCAACGATTGTACCGACCATTCCGAATGCCGGGGCATATGCAGCAAGCGAATCAAACATCTGGATATTTATCAGCTTATTCTGCTCATATACATATATATCGCTTTGCAGTATTTCGCTTATTTTTTCCGGATCTGTTCCGTCAACAACACTTAATATCCCACGTTTTAAAAATGGATCTATCTGTTTTTTCGGATCATTCGATAGAACTGCTTTTTCAAGACTTAACAAACCATTCTGTTTTGCTGTTTGAGATAATGTAATTAAATATTCTATTGTTTGATTGATTGTGGATTTGGGAGCAATAAATATTTCCGCCAATAACTTCGGAAACGCTTTTATTTGATTAATACCATATGACACAAAAATAGCACCGAATGTTCCGCCTGCGACAATAATAAATGCATTCAACAATAAAAGGGCTTTAACATTACCGCCATCCATTGAATAACCGAGAATAACAAAACCAAATCCGGCGATTAGACCTATTATGCTAACAATATCCATATTGACACTCCATGACTATATAATACTATTTCTAAATCGAATTAGTATAACTATCAGTTATTTTTATAATCGATTACCAATCCGGTTTTTACTGTGTTTACATTACTGTACCCTGTTTTAATGAGTCTGCGGTTTTTGAAGGTCAACATATTTTGTTTAATTTCGTTCTGAACCTCATTAATACGATATGTGAGCTTTTCGTTCAATACTTTACAACTTTTCAAAAGCTTTCTTGAGGTTGTTATGTCTTCAATGAATTTTTGAAGCATAACCGGAAGATTTGAATCGCCTTTGTACCCGTTTATAAAAGCCAGAATTTCATTTTTGTAGCTCTCGTATTTATCAGCTGTAACCGTTATTTGAGAATCGATATTATCTATTTCATTAAGCAACTTTTGTTGAACATCCAGCTTTTCCAAAAAAGCATCATAACTCTTATTATCAAGCAGATCAAGAGAGCATGAATATGCAGTATTCAAGCATTTGAGCAGAGAGATTTTCTGTTCAATTGATTTTTCAAGTTCTTTTACCAGTAAAATTTCACTGTTCTTCATCTCTGTATACCCGATCTGGAAAGTAACTCTGCTTCTTTCCAGGTGTCGCGTAGTTCACATACCAAGGGTTGTACTTCTCGAAGTATAGTTGCGTCTTTTTTTATATTTGCTTGCAATAAACGATCGGTGATAAAATTGTAGAGAGAAAATAAATCATCCGAAATAGAATAATTCATGTCAAGACTGTCAATCAGATAATTAAATATGTTTTCCGTCTTAACGATCGAATTATGTGTTCCGTTTATATCCTTTGATTCAATAAAATCAATCGCTTTTGCAATATTAACACATGCTTGTTGAAACAACAAAACTATTTGTTCTCCCGATGTCAGTGAGGTTACTGATTGTTGTCTGTACTTTTGATATTGTGTCATATTGATTACCATTCCTTTTTTTACTTTATTGATTCTGATTAGTACCTAACATATTCGATATCCAGCTACTTTGTTGATTCAATTTTGATAAGGCTGTCTCCATTGCTGTAAACTGCTTCCAATACCTGTCTTCTTCATCAGCAAGTTTCTCATTCATGTTTTCGATTTTGTCATCAAGAGTCTGAATACGTTTGCTGTAATCAGACTCTTTGGTATATGTATCGGTCGGGCTGCCGACAAGATTTATCAATGCACCTTTCACACCGATATTATTAAGATTCTTTATAAGAATATTTCCCAGTCTTTCAATAATACCTGATTCATTGAAGTTTTGCTGTTGTATTTCCTGCGTTGAGTATAATGAATAAGAAACTGAGCTTTTCTGTGTCAATATTCCGAGTACTTTATCAGGATCACTATTGATTGCATTGCGAAGCTTTGTCTCGCCGATAGTCAGCTTCCCTTTATCAGAGTAATTTGTAGTTGAAATACCTATATCTGAAGCAACACCGAGAGATGAAGTATTATCACCAAGCTTCATTACCGGAGAATAAAAGATGCTTCTCAGCTCAGATTCGATAGTCTTTAAATATATATCACCTCTGAGCAGACCGGCCTTTGCTTTATTTGTCCATAATGTTATTTCGGATTCACTCATATCTTCCTTCTGAGCAGCGGTAAGAGGTGTATAATCAGTATCTCTCTCCTCGGCAAGCTTAGAGGTTATCGATGAAAGCATAGAATTGTAGTCATCTACAAATGATTTGATTGTGTCATAAATTGCATCATTATCACGTTTGAGAGATATATTAATAGCTTCAATTGATGTTCCTTCAGCTTTACCGAGAAGGGAAATCGTCGTACCATCGACGCTTAGTGTATTAGAGCTTCTTGTTACGGTTATTATATCGGCCGGATATGTTGAACCCGTGGGACTGAGCTTTACAACAGCATCGGTGCCACTTGTCTTTATTCCTGTTCCGAAAAGAGAATTCATAAGTGTTCCGGTTGTATCGGAAACAACAACATCTGAAGTAACTCCTGTCTCGTTTGATATCATTGAAAAAGTATCAGTAAGTGATGAATATGACATTTTTACACCCGCATCACTTGAGTTTACGTCTGCCATTATTTGGCTCAAGGTGTTTGAAGAAGTAAAGCTGAATGATTTACCATTAACTGTGAAACCAATATCAGTACCGGCAACAGGTGAGGAAGCCAGACTTACAGAGTCAAGAGAGACATTAAAATCGATTCTGTTTGAGGAATAACTGTCAAATGTCAATATTGATGAGGGATCGGAACCATCTGTTGGGGTTTTTAATATTAATGTATTATTATCGGATGAAAGCGTTAGTTTGTTGCTGTCAAGATCAACATTAACTTTTTCGCTGCCAAATGCATTATCTATCAATGATTGTAACTCAGTCTGAACATCACTTGAGGATGCATACAGATGATCTGTAAAAGTAAGGAGCTTTTCAACACCGTTCAGGTTTACAACAATGTTCTTTCCGGCGAGTTCGCTGAGTGCATCGGTATTTATTTGTATGGTTGGATTCGAACTGATCGGTACGCTGCTTACCAACTTAGTCGATGATGCAAGGCTAACAATATCATCAATATATATATTATCTGCAGAAGAGGACGAAGAAGCGGTAACTGAGATATAGCTTGAATTATAACTCGGAGTTAATGAATTTAGCTTGCTGCTTGTCAGCGATGAGCTTGAGGTACTACCATAATACTTTTTTTGAAAATCATAGAGCTTGTTGGTAATTTCTTTATAATACTCCTGTTTCCATTCAAGAGTTATTTTTTGTTGCTCGACTGCTTGTATTTTTAGTTTACTTGCTTCCATTAAGTTTTCTACGATTGAATCTGTATCGAGACCGGAGACCATACCGGATAATCTGAGTGTTGTTCCTGAAATCGACATATTTTATATCCTCCTGTAATTCTTTATATAACATTCGTTAATATAAAATTTTCCTTTTATATGAAACGATTGAGTGTTACCGTGAAATATATACGTAAAAATATAGTACATAAAATTTTTATTATACTATTGTAGCTGAATAATATACAGTGGATTCTTATTTCAATCTCAATATATATATCGAAGATTAATATTAAAACTTTAATGCTTTTATATTATAATTTTGCAACTAAAAATAATACAAATATATTTTTATTATTTTAATTTATGAGCAAATATATCGACGATTTCAAAAAAAACTTTAGCTAAAAAATATAAAAATATAAAAAATCATAAAAAAAGTTCTTGACGTAATATGATTTATATGATATATTTAATTATTGAAATTCAAAAATATTCTATTGCTTCCATATTAAAGCATAAATCTCCTTGAATATTACATAAAAAATAAATATTTAGAAGCAAGAAAAATTATCGTATTTAGTAATTATTTTATGAAGAATTTATTACTTTATATCGCATATTTCAAATTACAAAAGTAGAGAATATTTAAGTTTCGCTCGATAAATAAGTTATATAAATAGAAATATATACAAAAAATCTGCATATCAAAATGCATAAATGAATATTATGCTATATTTTATAATGTTAGGAGTTAATGAAATGGGTGATTTTTTAAATAATATTAGCATGCAATTACTTCAAAGAAGCCTTGACGCTGTTTGGTTTAAACAAAAAATCATATCAAATAATATTGCAAATGCAGATACATCTGGATATAAAAGCAAGAGTGTTGAGTTCGAAAATATATTGAATAATATATTGAACGATAAATATACAAATTCTGCTTTAATAAAAGAAAAGATTAAAAATATTAAAGCAAAAGTTGTCGAAAACAATACTTCATCGACAAATGAAAATGGAAACAATGTATCTTTAGATGAAGAAAATATTGAATTAGCACGCATACAAATTCAATATGAGTACCTTATAAGTTCTTTGACATCAGAAATAAATCGATTAAAATATGCAATTAACAGTGGTAAATAATTTATATGTATATAACGATAGATATATTTATCGGAAAGAATCCATCACATGAAACGAATTGTATCATCGCATAGAATCAAATAAACATGAACAGGTGTTATAACAAAATCAATGAGGTGAGATTATATGGCATTTTTTAGTTCTCTGAATATATCGGGTTCCGCATTAACTGCACAAAAGCTACGGATGGAAATTGTTGCTCAGAATATAGCAAATTCAAATACGTCAATTACCGAAAGTGGAGAACCATATCGTAGAAAAATAGTTGTTTTATCCGAGAAAAATGACAGTGATAATTTTAGAACAAAGTTATATGATGCAGCAAATAGAATCGCAGCATATGGCGGAGTCGAGGTCAGCGAGATAGTTGAAGACGATGAAGCATTCCTTCTTGAATATGATCCGACAAATCCGTTGGCTGATGAAGAAGGTTATGTTAAAATGCCTAACATAAATACAGTTGAAGAAATGATTGAAATGATGGCAGCATCAAGGTCGTATGAAGCAAATGTTACAGTGTTCAATGCAGTAAAACAAATGGCATCAAAAGCGCTGGAAATAGGAAGATAAATGTTAAAAATACTAAAAAAGTAGATTGTGTTGCAATATAATACTAATTTCTCACAAAACATTACGTTAAAATTCTGCGAAAAAAACATATAGCAAAGGTTTTTTCTTGAATTTTATAAATGTTTTTAATCGGAATTAGTATAAAGCACAGTTTATTTGTGTTTATTGATATTGTTACAAGAATGTAAACTAAGTTTTTCAGAAAGGACATTTATTCAACATGAAACAGTGAAGTTTGAATAAAAAATTATAAACATGACAATTACTCCGATCAATACAACAGAGATTCTCAATAGTGTTCTTAAGTCACAAAATGTCGAAAAAGAAAGTGAAAATTTTATTCCTTTCGAAGATATGTTAAAAGAAGCAGTACAAAATGTAACCGAAACAGACGCATCTGTACAGGTCGATGCAATAAAAATTGCAACAGGTGATACCGATGCATTGCATGCGCTGACAATAGACATGGCAAAAGCCGATCTTGCAATACAGACATTGGTTCAAGTCAGAAATAAAGCGCTTGAAGCCTATAATGAAATTATGCGCATCACATTATAAATATCAACATGAAAGGAACACAGATGCCGGTTTATATCGAGCTGATGTATTTGATATTCAATGAATTTGACAGCTTCAAGTATATTCAAACAAATCACAGCTTTTTTTAATAAGCTTTCAAAAGGTACGAAGATATTAATATTCACAGGATTCGGTATTATTGTTGTTGGTGCAATGACTCTGTCATTTATACTAAATAACGTTAGATATACAGTACTGTATAGGGGACTGTCATCTATCGAGGGTTCAGAGATATTATCACTGCTTGATGATATGGCAGTCAGCTATAAAGTTGAGAATGACAACACAATATTGGTACCGACTTCCCAGGAAGCAACATTGAAAATGCAACTTGCATCGGAAGGATATCCGAAAAGTGCATTGAATTATGATATTTTTACTGAACAGTCAGACCTGCTTACTACGGATTATGAAAAAAAGAAGCTGCTTATTTTTCAGTTGCAAGACAGACTTCAGGCATCCATAAAAACACTTCAAGGTGTAAAGACAGCGATAGTCAACCTGAGTATACCGGATGACAATTCCTATGTACTAAAAGATGAAAAAATCGATATTACCGCATCGGTTTTGTTAGAGTTATATTCAAATGCTGAGCTAACAGTAAAGCAGGTAAAAGGTATCGAGCAACTTGTTGCAAACAGCGTACCGGGACTTAATGGCGAAAATGTTGTTATTATAAACGGCAATGGTGAACAATTGAACGGAGCTATTGCTGATAGTGGTGTGGGTAGTGCAAATATTAGAATTGAGACAGTAAATCTGATAAACGAAGTCTTCAAGAATAAAATTAAAGATTTTCTGAAACCTATTTTTGGTGAAAAAGGAATGAGTATTGCAGTTAATGTCATTGTAGATTTTGATCAAGTATCAAGCGAAGAAACTGTATATACCCCTGTTATCGGAGATAACGGTATCATTACATGGATAGAGCGATCAAATCAAACGACAGGTGCTGCTACAGGGGATAACAACAATATACCTACATATGAAGAAAGTAATACTTCCTCCGGTTATTCAGAATATGAAAACAATGAAAATTACAGCGCCGAGTATCTTGTTAATCAGCTTGTTAGAGTAATACAAAATAACGGGGGGAATATCAAAGATATGACCGTTGCTGTCATAATCAATTTGGATGAGCTTTCGGACGAAGATAAGACAAAGTATCGTGAACTGGTTGCTTACAGTGCAGGTATTAGTGTTGACAAGGTTGCACTGACCAATGTAAAGTTTATCGAAGAGTTGATACCTGATGAGGTATCACGGACTGAACCTGTTGATGAACCTTTGATATCACTCAGCAATAAAGAGATAATTATAATTGCCGGTGCAGGAATACTATTTTTTGTTCTGATAATTATACTTTTTATTTCATCATCAAGAAGAAAGAAGAAGAAAAAGAGGAAGATTAATGAAGAGTTTGAGGAATATCAAGAATCAAACGCTAATTCACAAAAATCCAAACCCGGTAATATGCCAGGTGAAATTGTTTTAAACGAAACACGCGAACAAGCATTGAAACGGCAGATAAAAGAATTTTCAGCCGGTAATGCTGAAACAGTTGCTCAATTATTACGAGTCTGGATCAAGGAGGACGAAAATAATTGAATCCAAGAAATAGAAAAAGCGAAACTATGAGAAAAGCTGCAACAGTTGTATTGTCGCTTGGAATCGAAAATGCTTCCCAGGTTTTCAAATATCTGCATGAGGACGAGATTGAAATGCTGACAGTTGAAATTGCAACTATGCAGGCATTATCGGCTGAAACTGTTGAAGCAACAATGGATGAGTTTTACGGCTTATGCCTTGCGCAGACCTTTATCACCGAAGGCGGTATAGATTATGCAAAAGCAGTCCTTGAAAAATCAATGGGAGCATCTGTAGCAACAAATCTGATAGATAAAATCACAAAATCACTTCAAGTAAAAGCTTTTGACTTTATATATAAAGCCGATCCGAAACAGCTTCTGATTTTAATACAGAACGAGCATCCGCAGACAATAGCACTGATACTTTCATACTGTACAACGGAACAATCGTCTGCAATCTTGAGTGAGCTACCGCGTGAAATACAAATTGATGTTGTTGAACGTATAGCGACAATGGATAGCACTTCGCCGGAGGTTGTAAAAGATATAGAACGACTTATTGAACGCAAGATGTCAATGAGCGAAACTGTCGGATATACCGTAATCGGAGGAACAAAATATATAGCTGAGGTTCTGAACTCTGTTGACAGAGGTACTGAAAAATATATTATGGAAGAGCTGTCCAAAAATGATCCTAAGTTAAGCGAAGAAATCAGAAACTGTATGTTCGTATTCGAGGACATTGCAATGCTCGAACCTATGTATATCCAAAGATTCTTGCAGGATGTCAACACAAGTGACCTGCTTATTGCTCTCAAGGGTGCTGCTAAGGATGTTGTCGAAAAATTCTACGAAAATATGTCTCTACGCATGAAGGAAACAATGGAAGAAGAAGCTAAGTATCTGCGTGGCGTAAGGCTTTCGGATGTTGAAGAAAAGCAACGGAAGCTTGTTGCGGTCGTAAGACAACTCGAAGAATCCGGTGAGATTTATATTTCAAGAGGACGGAAGGATGAAATAATTGTCTAATCTTCTTAAACATAATAGTGTTAATATCGAAATAGATCATATTTTGTACACCAAATCTGAAGGTGGAAACATAGGCAAATCAGCCAATCTTACATCAGAAGCTGATAGAATAATTGAAAATGCTCAGAATTATGCTGCAAAACTCAAAAGTTATGCGGAGAAGAAAGCAGTATCCGATTATGAAGAAGCAAAAAAATCAGGCTATAAAGCAGGATATGATGAAGCAACCGAATTGATTGAAAATCAAAATAGGGTAGTTGTAAAAGAAATGCAAGGCATGCTGACCGTTCTCGATGAAAACAAGGAAAAACTTCTTAAGAGTAATAAAGATAATATAATCGATCTTGCATTCAGAATAGCCGAAAAGGTTATAAATCAGAAGCTTTCGTCCGATAAAGAGCTATTCTTCAAAATATATGAGAAAGCTGTCAAAGACCTTGTTGCTCAGAAATGGTTAAAACTGACCATATCAAAACATGAAGTACAGCTTGTTACCTCGAACAGTGATTATCTGCTCAGTATGGTGAGCGGTGCAGAAAGACTTGAAGTTGAAGTATTGGATGACGCATCAAGAGGGATCTGCATAGTTGAGACAACCGAAAAAATTGTTGATGCAAGCGTTATCACCCAGCTTAATACATTGCAAAATGCAACAGTAAATATATAAATTCTATTGGACAAGAAAGGGTTGCTGAATTGTTTGATAACATCTGTCAGATAATTGATAAAACCGAACCGGTGATAACAAAAGGAAAGATAGATAAAATTGTCGGAATGGTTATCGAAAGCACAGGACCATCAGTTGATATAGGCACTGTATGCAGGATATACAACTCGAAGAATAATGCATACATACAAGCGGAAATAGTCGGATTCAAGGAGAACCATGTTTTACTTATGCCATATGATGAACTTATCGGCGTTGTGAAAGGAAGCATTGTTGAATCAACCGGAGATGTTCTTAAAGTGCCGGTCGGCGACGAGCTTATAGGCAGAGTTATCAATGGCTTTGGGAAACCGATTGACGGGAAAGGCGAAATACAAACAATAAAAGCATATCCTGTTCAAGGCAATCCCTCAAATCCATTTTTAAGACCTCAGATAAACGAAACTATAACAATGGGTATCAAAGCGATTGATTCACTTTTAACCTGCGGTAAAGGGCAGAGAATGGGTATCTTCTCAGGCAGCGGTGTCGGGAAAAGTACGTTGATGGGTATGATTTCAAGAAACATCGAAGCTGATGTCAATGTTATCGCTCTTGTCGGTGAAAGAGGCAGGGAAGTAAGAGGCTTCATTGAAAAGGATCTTAAGGAAGCCGGACTTAAGAAAACAGTGGTTGTTGTTGCAACCTCTGATCAACCGGCAATGATGCGTCTGAAATGTGCATTGACGGCAACAGCAATCGCCGAGTACTTCAAAGATCAAGGCAAGGATGTTCTTTTGATGATGGATTCGCTGACAAGATTTGCGATGGCACAGCGTGAGATTGGACTCGCAGTAGGTGAACCGCCGGTTGCGAGAGGCTATACGCCTTCACTGTATGCAACATTGCCCAAGCTTCTCGAAAGAACAGGGAACTTTGAAAATGGTTCGATAACCGGCATCTACACAGTACTTGTTGAAGGCGATGATGTAAACGAACCTATTTCAGATACGGTCAGAGGTATAATCGACGGACATATCGTGCTGTCGAGAGTGGTTGCAATGAGAAATCATTATCCGGCAATCGATGTTCTTGCAAGCATAAGTCGAATTATGAATGAAATTGTCACTCCGGAGCATATGAAAGCGGCATCTGAAATCAGAGCGATACTCTCAACATATTATGAGAACTTTGATTTGATAAGTATAGGAGCATATAAAAACGGTATAAATCCAAAGCTAGATTATGCAATAAAAAATATCGATAAAATTAATGAATTTCTGAAACAAAGCATTGATGAGAGATTCAGTTTCAACGAAACTATAAAAATGATGAATAGTCTTTTGATAAATAAACAATGAGGTTCTGTGAATGAAAAAGTTTAAATTTCCACTCCAGAAAGTACTTGAATATAACACACACCTTCAGAAAAAAGAAAAAGACATATTATCAATGATGCGTGTCGAATATGTTGAACTTGAAAGACAGTTAAATTATCTTATACAGAAATATGAGGCTGAAAAACAGAACTATCTTATAAGTTGTCAAAGAGGAACCAATATTATCAACGCAGCTATGATGTTGAATTTTATAAAGGATTTGCAGAATAAAATAAGACTTCAAAAGAAGAAAATCATAGAGAAACAGAGTCAGATTGATACACAAGCCGAGAAGCTGATCGCTATTTCAAAAGATAAAGCAACAGTTGAAAAGCTTCGCGAAAACAAGTGTCTGAAATATAGAGCCGAAGAGCAGAAAAGCGAAGAAAGATTTATTGAAGAATTTATCGCAAATACAGCTTCATACTTATCTCGATTAAAAACATAGATAAAATTCAAGAAAAAACCTTTGCTTAATGGGTTTTTTGCAGAATTTTAACGTAATGTTTTATGAGAGAATAGTATTACAGTCAGTCTGAATAAATAATTAAAACGGCAATTAAATAATCCTTATTTATATGGTGTCAAAAAGTCTATAAGTCAAAGACTTTTCGACATCATGCAATGAATATTTAATTACCGCATTAATAAGAAATGAAGGAGGTGATGATTATTAATGCGTTAACAATAAATACACCCGTCATACCACTTGCATTCCCGACAGCAGACACTCTGATGAGTAATCAAATGCAAACAGACAATGAGTTGCAGAATTTTTGTAATATGCTATTTCAGGCAATGGCAGAAAACCCTCTGACATTAATGAAAACTCCGGCAAAAGATGTCCAGGAATCTGTTACAGCTGAAAATCTGCAGGAGCCAGCTGAAATATCTGAAGATAAATCGGAAGATTGTATTGATGAAACAGAGTATGAATTGATCGGATTTACTGCAATAGCTGCAAACAACATTAAAACAGAAATTCGATTTATTCGGTCTGAAGCAAATACCGAAATCAAACAGATTGAATCAGGTAATGCTGTTAAGCTGCAAATACAAAGCATGAACAAATCAGGATATGTAAACGAAAAGCAAACAATCAATGCTGAAATTGATACAGAAAACACAGTTGCTGAACAGAACAATGTACCTGAATTAAAGCATACAGATATACCTAAAGAAACAAATGTTTTATTTCAGACAACATATAAGCAGCAATTGAATAAAACCGACATTAAAACAGATATCGAAATAATCGGTTTTACAGCAGATTCCAAGCAATTTGAAAAAATAACTGAAGTGAATATATCCGATGTTACTCAAAAAAGCAGTAAGCTGACCAAACCAGAAAAACTGCCAGAAATCAGAGCAAGGTCTGAAGTCAAAAATACAGATGATGTTATCCAGCTGAGACAGTCAGTTGAATTTCGAAAAACATTGGATATACAGCTTGACAAGCCCGATGCAATAAAGCTTGAAACAGCAGAAATCGACCTTGTGCCGCAGTTGACAAATGCAATCCGCAGAGAAGCGGTCAAGGAAGAAGGGATATCAACCTTTAAACTAAAGCTTAAACCCGAAGGACTCGGTGAGGTTACAGTGCATCTGAGCCGCGAACAGGGTAAGTTAGAGGTTATGCTGAAAACCGAACTGTCACAGACAAAAGAACTGATTACTCGGGGAATCGATAGTCTTAAGGTAAATTTACAGAACAGTGTCAATACAAAAAATGATATTTCAATATCTATATCGGTTGAGTATGAAGCAAGCAACTTTGATGCAATGTTTGCAGGTGGTAATCAAGGCAGAAACCAGACTGAGTATAAAAACAAAGAAGTAAATTATTCGGGGATCGATTCAGAGACCGAAAAAAGAACAGTTTTTTCAAATAAAAGTGTGTATATCAAGGGATCAATAGATTATAAAATTTGATTACTGTGATAACAAGAAAGGCGACAATAATGAATGTAAACGGAGTAAATTCAGCAAGTACATATGTATCAGGTAATAATAATGCGACAGCTGATAAAACTGCGGATCTCGGGATTGATGATTTCTTCAAGCTTATGGCAGCACAGCTGCAGAATCAAAGCATGTTTGATTCGGTAGACAACACTCAGTTCCTTGCACAGATGGCTCAGTTTTCATCTCTCTCTCAGATAAGTGAACTTAACAACACAATACAGGCAAATATGGCAATTTCATTGATAGGCAAGGCTGTTAGTGTATCAACAATAGACAGTGCGGGTATTGAAACAATTGAAGTAGGCAAGGTTGAGCAGATCAGCTTTAATGGCGGAGTTCCGTATGTATATGTTAATGGAGGTTTTTATCAACTTTCTGATATTATGGACATTGCAAACGGAGACACAACAACAGAAGCTGTAACCGAATCTGAAATAATTAATAAGGCAGGTGAAGAAACTACAATATGAGGATTGACAACTCGTTTTTACAGTTTAGTGCTCAAATTGAGCAATATAATGCTCAGATAGAAAAGCTGAAAAATGAAAGTACTGTAAAACAAAAAACCTATGAAAAGGAACCGGAAAAATCATTTGAATCGGTTCTGGTGGAAGTACAAAAGGATTCAGGTGTTTTATTTTCAAAGCATGCTATAAAACGTCTTAATGAAAGAGAAATTGAGCTTTCAACCGAGGATATTGATAAATTAAATTCTGCCGTTGAGACTGCAGACAGAAAGGGGATCAGGGATTCTTTGATTTTGATGGGCGGGAAAGCATTTATAGTTAATGTTCCATCAAATATTGTTGTTACTATACTTGACAGCAACGAAATCAATGAACAGAAGGTATTCACAAATTTAGACGGCGCCGTAATAATATAGCTGGACCTAACGGAGGCTATAATACTGTTTCAAATAAAATGAATTAGTATAAGGCTTTAAATGACAGATAAGCCTTGCGGTATAACATAAAAAAATAAAATTATACTAAAACGAAAGGGTCAAATAAAATGATAAAATCAATGTATTCAGCAGTTACAGGTTTAAGAGGACATCAGACTATGCTTGATGTTATCGGTAATAATATAGCAAACGTAAACACAGCAGGGTATAAATCCAGCAGAGTTCTTTTCAAAGATTTATATTATCAGACATTATCAGCATCAAGTGCACCGACAGCTACTTCGGGTGGTTCAGATCCGATGCAGATCGGTTATGGTTCTTCTGTATCTTCTATTGATGTCCTTACAACCAGAAGCGGTTATCAGCAGACTTCGAGACCTCTTGATTTATACATATCCGGAGAAGGTTATTTCGCTGTTCAAGATTCAACCGGCAAGGTAAATTATTCAAGAGTCGGTAGCCTTCAGTTCAACTCAAATGGCGCACTGATTGATTCAAACAGCAACTTTGTACTTGGCTCAATGCCACAGGCGGTCGCAGATCCTGATACAGGATTGATAAGCTTTGATGATTCTAATACGGAACAAAATATTAAAGATGGCATCTTAACTCCTATTGTAATTGATGATTTTACAAATTATACAGGCCTTTATGTATCGAACGACGGTAAGGTTACAGGTACAAATTCGATAACGCTTCAGATCGAAACACTTGGTCAGCTCGCTCTTGCAACCTTCTCAAATCCTGATGCATTATCTCAGGAAGGCAATATGACCTACACCGAAACGAAAAGTTCCGGTCGACCTGTTTATTCAATTCCCGGTAGCAGCGCAACAGGGTCGCTGGTTTCAGGCGGGCTTGAAATGTCAAACGTTGATCTTACAAAAGAGTTTACAGATATGATTGTTGCCCAGAGAGGGTTCCAGGCAAACTCCAGAGTAATAACAACATCAGACCAGATACTTGAAGAACTGGTAAATCTCAAAAGGTAATTATTAATGCGGCAATTAAATATTCATTGCGTGATGTCGAAAAGTCTTTGGCTTATGGACTTTTTGACATCATATAAATAATACTATTTCTCATAAGAAACAGTAGATAAAACCCTTCGAAAAAGTCCGTCAAGTAAGGACTTTTCCTCGAATTTTATCACTGTTTCTAAATCGAATTAGTATAAGTATTATTTAATTACCGTTTTAATAACATAGGGGATATAAAAATTTATATCCCCATGTAAAAATACAGAAAGGACTTATATTATGATAGAACTTACAAAGCTTAACCTCGAAAAATTCTACATGAACAGCGACCTTATCGAAATTATCGAACAAATGCCTGATACTTTAATAACAATGACAACCGGCAAAAAGTATTATGCTATTGAGACTCCTGATGAGATCATTGGGGAAATAAAGGAATATAAAAAGGAACTGATCGAAAATACTGGTGAATTATATGTAAAGAAAGAACTGAAAAAACCCAAAAACGAAGATGCCAATAAAACAAAGAAAAGAAAAAGTGAAGAATAAATTAAAATAATTTTAAGATTGGAATAGGGTTGCGGCAATGGCTGAGATACTTTCACAAAATCAAATAGATGAATTATTGAATGAGCTTGCCGACGATAAGCTTGGGGATATCAAAACAGGACTCGAAGAAAAGCCCGTTAAGATTTATGACTTTAAAAGTCCTAAAAAGTTATCTCGAGATCAGAATAAAGTTTTATCAAGTATCGCAGATGTTCTTGCAAGGCATCTCGCTGCTTATTTTGCTGGTATTCTGCGTAACTATAGTGAAATAACGGTTGCATCAATTGAAGAGCATCCATATTATGAGTACAACAACTCCTTACCTGACATGCTTATGACAGCAGTCATCGATATTGATTCAATAAACGGTTCAATATTAATGGATATGTCAAATTCACTTACATTCACCTTGATTTCCCGTATGCTTGGCGGTACAGTTGATTCAGCTAAAATTCTTGACAGAGAGTTTACCGAAATAGAAATTGCGTTGATGGAACGTGTTTATAAGAAGATATGTATTTTTATTCAAGAAGCTTTGGCAAACATACCGTATACTAATGTAACTCTCAGCCAGATTGAAACAAATTCAAGGTTCATTAAGTCTATTAGAATTCAAGAGGTCGTCGAAGTAATTGTATTGAATGTCAATATCGGTTCAATCAAAGGTACAATTACAACCTGTGTCCCGTATACCTATGTTGATACGATGCTTGTAGCTATGGCACAAAACAATGAAAAAATCGAAACTATTGTTGTGAGCGAAGAAGTCAAGCGTAGTATGCTTGATGAACTCAGCAACTCACTTGTTGAGGTTTGCGGTATACTTGGCAGCGTCAAACTTCCGTTGAAGGATGTTGTTAATATGCAGGTGGGGGATGTTATAAAACTCGAACAAAGGATAAATAGTCCGGCTTTGGTAACGGTAAACGGAAACACTTGGTTTTTAGGTGAACCGGGTATAAAGAAGACACGAAAAGCAATCAGATTAAGCTCGTATTATCGAGGAAAAAAATTTAATAAATGACTTATCTGATTACAAAATAATCATCGAATTTTTAAGAAAGGATATTTATAAGTCGCAATTTTTGATTTATAAATAATAACAGCTATGAGCACAAGCAAAACCACAAAAATTGAGGCTGAGATCCTGACCGGTATTGAAATCGATACAATAGGTGAAATACTTAATATCAGTATGGGTGCAGCCGCAACTGCGATTGCAACACTGCTTAACAAACAGGTCAGCATAACTACACCGGTTGTTAATGTAATCAAAAATACAGAGTTCGAATATAAACAGCTCGAACCGGCTATCGGAGTAGAAATCAACTACATCGACGGGTTACATGGAGCTAATTTGATGGTAATGAGCATAGCTGATGTTAAAGCAATTGTCAGCAGCTTATTGAGAGAAACAGAAATATCACAAGGTGAGCTTGATGAAATTCATATAAGTGCACTCGGTGAAATAATGAACCAAATGATGGGCTCGGCAAGTACGGCTCTTGCAACATTCTTTGATAAAAGCGTCAATATTTCACCACCGAGAATAGTAGATCCGGATACATTTTATGATGATTTTTTTAAAGGATCGACAGATGACCATATTGTATCTGTTTGCTTTAAGTTTGTCATTGACGGACTTATAGACAGTCAGTTTTTAACTGCACTTCCGATTGCGTTTACAAAAGAGCTGGTTTTTAATGCTATGAATTTCGGTACATCAACCTCTGATGAAGATACTCCTGTATTTGAATCGAAAGATTCATACCGGAATAATGTTACCGGGCATAATCAAAATCCTATTTTTGCCATAGATGTTCCGAAACAATCTGAAAAACCAAGGCAATCACCACCACTTCGAAGAGAACCTACGCAAAAATCGAAGGAACGGCAAAATATCAGTGTTCAGAAATTACAGTTTAACAACTTTGATGACGAAAGTTTTGAATATGACGAACCGGATTCAATGAATCTTGATCTTGTCATGGGGGTTGAACTGACAGTTTCTGTTGAAATAGGCAGAGCAAAAAAGCAGGTAAAGGATGTTTTGAATATAACAAAAGGCTCAATAATTGAACTTGATAAACAGGCAGGCGATCCTGTTGATATAATTGTCAACGGACAACTTATTGCCAAAGGTGATGTGGTAGTTATCGACGATAATTTCGGTATCAGAATTACTGAAGTTATGAACGGCAGGAATTATTAGAGGGACTTATTAAATGGACGATTTTTTACAGCTGCTAATGCCGCTTATTGTGGTGATTCTGGTTATTATTGCAGCATATTTCACAACTCGCTGGATTGCAAAAAAGCAAAATTCTTTTACTTCGGGTAAAATAATTAAGGTTATTGAAAGAGTTATGCTTAGCAAGGATGTGTTTTTGGCGGTCGTACAGGTCGACTCAAAGAACTATCTTATGTCAATTTCAAGCGGCAAAACTGAATTGCTTACCGAGCTTGATGAAACTGTTGTCGAAAGGTATAAAACAAACGGCCAGACAGGAGATTTCATGAGTATATTCATGTCTGCACTGAACGGTAAACATGGTAATAAAGTATCAGATGAAAGGAATAATAAAGAGAAATGAAAAAAAGATATATAAAGCTTCTCTTATTATCCGTGATTCTCATTACTATGATTATAATGATGTCAGTTTCAGTAGCTGCTGAAAGTGAAGCACCCATAACAGAGATAAGCGAAGCATCGGGACTTCTGGGAAATACAGATACTCTTGATATTATCTTTTCGCTGACATTTATCGCATTAATTCCTTCTATTCTGATAATGACAACCAGCTTTACACGTATAATCATCGTAATATCAATTTTGCGAAATGCAATTGGGCTTCAACAGACACCACCAAACCAGGTGCTAATTGGAATTTCGCTCTTTCTTTCATTGTTTATAATGTCACCGGTTGTAGATGATATCAACATAGAAGCATATACACCCTATAAAAACGGGGAGATAACTCAGGAACAAATGCTTGAAAATGCGATGGATCCGCTCAGAGAATTTATGCTCAAGCAGACCAAAAACGAAGATTTGAATTTTTTTCTTGATATAAGTGATTCAGAACGGCCGGAAGATTATAATGAAATTTCAACAACAGTTATTATTCCTGCATTTATAACAAGTGAACTCAAAAGAGCATTTATAATTGGCTTTTTGTTATATCTTCCGTTTTTGATTATAGATATGGTTGTGGCAAGCACACTGATGTCAATGGGTATGGTAATGCTGCCGCCGACAATGATAAGCCTTCCGTTCAAGTTGATGTTATTTGTTCTTATCGATGGATGGCAGCTGACATTCCAGACACTTGTTGCCGGATTCAATTAGATACTTTAATCATAACGAAAGGATGAAGCAATGTCGCAGACGGATATAACCTACATAATAAAAGAAGCAATAATGACTGCGATGACAATTGCCGCACCTTTTCTTATTGTCAGTGCTGTTATAGGATTGATTGTTTCAATAATCCAGGCAGCTACACAAATACAAGAACAAAGCATTGCTTTTATACTGAAGATAGTCGCAGTCGGGTTAATTCTGATACTTCTCGGCTCATGGCTTATTACTACAATGATTGATTTTTCGGAACGAATTTTCGGATTCGCAAATAATTTATAGCTATGGATATATTTAACGATTTACAAAGCAACTATATACTGCTTCTTCTTGTGGTAACAAGAATATCCGGTGCTTTTCTGTTCAATCCCTTTTTTGGTAGAAAGAGTGTACCTGCTATCGTTAAAATAGGACTTGCTATATTGATTGCAATCGGCATTGTTCCTACATTCGGCAGCTCAAATCCCGTAATCGGTTCTCTCATCGAATTCATTTTCGTTGTTATTAAGGAAATGCTTGTTGGTTTTACGATTGGTTTTATAATACAGCTTGTGATGTCTTTGGCTCTTATTGCAGGTGAATCAATTGATATGCAGCTCGGTCTCGGAATGGGGAAAGTTTATGATCCTCAAAGCAATGTTTCGATGGCATTGACAGGTACGGTTTACAATATACTTTTTACGTTTTTATTCTTTCTTTCAAACAGCCATCTGACAATGATCAGACTTGTAACAAAATCATGTGAGCTTTTCCCGGTTGGAACAGAAATTTTCAACTTTGAAATCGGTAGCTACATCGTACTTATTTTTGGTGATATATTAATTCTCGCACTCAAGCTGGCAATCCCGATAATTGCAATTGAGTTTTTAACAGAAGCAGGGTTGGGTGTTCTGATGAGAATCGTACCTCATATAAATGTCTTTATTGTTGGATTACAAATAAAACTTGGAGTTGGGTTGATTATTGTTTTTCTGGTTTTACCGACAACATCAAGAGTTTTGGATTCATCCATGACATATATGTTTGCACGAATAGAAGAAGGGATAAGTATAATGCTGAAACAATAATGCTGGGTAAGGGTGTGAATATAATTGGCTGACAGTGGGAAAACAGAAAAAGCCACACAAAAAAAGCGTCAAGATGAGCGTAAGAAAGGCAATGTGTTTCAAAGCAAGGATGTATCAAGCGCATTAGGACTGCTCGTAATAACTTTTCTGCTTAAGCTTGTTATATCACCTGCTCTTGGATTCATAAATAGTATTATAACTAACAGCTTTAATGACATTTCTGATATTACAGAGCTTACAGTTCAGTCAATTGCAACTCTTATCGCTCAATACACAATTAAAGCATTGATTTTGATAATATCCTTTGGACTCGCAGCGGCACTGATCGCTGTTGCGTTGAGCGGAGCGCAGACAAGATTTATTTTTTCCGCAAAAAAGTTGAAACCACAATTTTCAAGAATTAATCCTGTTACAGGATTTCAAAAAATACTTTCTCTTCGTTCATTGGTTGAGCTTATAAAATCTCTTGTTAAAATAATTATTATTTCAGCGGTTTTATACACTCAGATTAAAGCGAGTACAAACACTGTATTGAAACTACCTCTGTTATCGACAGTTGAAGCGATGGGTTGGGTAGGAGATACAATATATAATATAGTAATGAATATTTCGATGTATATGGCATTATTCGCGATTGCAGATTACTTATATCAATGGTGGGAGCATGAAAAAGAACTTCGGATGACGAAGCGGGAAATCAAAGATGAATATAAACAAACCGAAGGCGATCCACAGATAAAGAGTAAAATCAAGGATGTCCAGCGTAAAATGGCAGCAATGAGAATGATGAAAAAAGTTCCGACTGCAGATGTTGTAATCAAAAATCCCACACACTTTGCAGTTGCATTACGATATAAACCTCCGAAGGATAAAGCTCCGATTGTTATTGCAAAAGGCATGGATTATCTGGCATTGAAAATTATCGAGATAGCAGAGCAAAACGGAATAGAAATTACCGAAAACCGACCGCTTGCTAGAGGACTTTATGAGTCAGTTGAGCTTGACAGACCTATTCCGGATGAGTTTTATAAACCCGTTGCAGACATACTTGCATTCATTTACAAGTTGAAACAAAAGAAAAACAAAAAAAATAAGAAAGGATAACTTAATTCAGATGAAAAAGCTTTTTGATAATATGCTGACAATTTTCATCGTTGGTGTAATATTTCTGATTATTATACCCCTTAATTCGTCATTACTTGATGTTATGCTTATTATCAATATAGCCATTTCGATGGGTATCCTTCTTATTACAATGTATATCAAGGAAGCGCTTGAGTTCTCGGTTTTCCCTTCGATACTTCTTATAACAACATTGCTTCGTGTAGGGCTTAATGTTTCCTCTACTCGTCTTATTCTTGGTAACAGCGGTTATGCCGGTCAGATAATAAGAGCATTCGGTCAATATGTTATCGGCGGTAATGCTGTTGTCGGATTTATTATTTTCCTTATAATAGTTATAGTACAGTTCATAGTTATCACAAAAGGTGCAGAAAGAGTTTCCGAAGTTGCGGCACGATTCACACTCGATGCTATGCCAGGCAAACAGATGGCGATTGATGCAGACTTGAACTCAGGGTTGATCAACGATGAGACAGCAAAAGCGCGCCGTCTGAAAATTCAGCGTGAAGCCGATTTTTACGGTTCAATGGACGGTGCTACTAAGTTTATCAAGGGTGATGCTATAGTCTCAATCCTTATTGTTTTTATCAACAGTATCGGCGGTATCATAATCGGTATGGTACAGGGTGGTAACACCTTCGGCGAAGTCCTTTCAATATATATAACTGCAACAGTCGGCGACGGTCTTGTATCTCAGATTTCGGCACTTCTCATATCAACCGCAACAGGTATGATTGTTACTCGTGCAGCATCCGTAAATGATTTGAGTACCGATCTTAAAACACAGATTGTTTCGTATCCTGTCGTAATTCTGATAACCGGCGGAGCGTTGATTGCATTATCTGTTATGCCCGGATTTCCGGTTGGACTTCTGCTTATTGTTGGTTCCACAATGATAATTCTTGCACTAAGATTGAAAAAGAAAAATAAGGTTGAAGCGGTATTTGAATCCGCACCCGATCTACCGATGAGTGAAACCGAATTCTTTAAAAACACAGACAACATATATACATTATTAAATATTGAACCAATTGAGGTTGAGTTTGGATACAGCCTTGTTCCTCTGGTCGACGAAAGCAAAGGCGGCAACTTTTTGAACCGTGTCGTCATGTTACGAAGGCAGTTCGCTGAAGAGATGGGATTTGTAATCCCGACCGTAAGGTTGCGTGACAATGCAGAGCTTGGAATCAGTGAATATGTAATCAAAATCAAAGGCGAATCAATTTCAGGCGGAGAAGTGCTTTCAGACCGCTTCCTTGCAATGAACCAGTCTGGTACTGCTGATGAGATACAAGGGATTGATACTGTTGAGCCGGTATTTAAAATCCCGGCAAAATGGATTACAGACGACAAACGTGAGAGAGCAATGATGAGCGGTTATACAATAATTGATCCGTTGTCAGTTATAGTAACTCACCTTTCGGAGGTAATCAAGGTGCATTCACATGAATTATTCGGCCGTAAGGAGCTTACACAACTGCTTGATAACTTTAAGAAGCTCAATAAAGAGCTTATTGAAGATACAGTCCCGTCAATCATATCAACAATTGACCTTCAGAAAGTACTCTGCAACCTGCTTGCTGAACAGATTCCGATAAGAGACCTGACAACAATACTCGAAACAGTTGCCGAATATGCACCGAACATCAAGGATATGGATATGTTGACTGAGTATGTAAGACAGGCGTTGAAGCGTACAATAACAAGAAAATACGTTCACGACAATTCAATCAAAGTTGTTACCATCAATCCTGAGATTGAAAATGTTATAATGAATAATATAAAGAAAACCGGTAATTCATCTTATGTTTCTCTTGAACCCGAAATTATACACAAAATCATATCTTCACAGCTGAGAGAGGAGAACAGGCTCAAGGATGGAATGGATGAGGTTATAGTTCTGACTTCACCGGTAGTTAGGTTTTATTATAAACGGCTTATTGAACAATTTTCATCGCAAGCAATCGTCTTGTCTTTCAATGAAATCAATGCTGACACGAATGTACAGTCAGTCGGTTCTGTTTCGGTATAAAGGCAAAAAATCTTGGAATAAAGGGGTGAGTATTTTTGAACTTTTATAAAGATGATACAGTAGTCATTATTGAAAAAACATGGCAGGAGTATAATCAGACTAAAGATATAACTTTACGGAATTATATATTGGAAGCATATCTTTATATAGTATCAACTAATATAAAGAAAATGTATACAATGGTTTCGAATCAACAGGACATTGAAGATATGACAAATCAAGGTGTGCTTGAATTAATCAACTGTATTGAACGGTATGATTATAAAAGGGGTATACAATTCGACACCTTTGCTTCAATTCGTGTAAGAGGTTCAATAATAGACTATGTTCGCAAGAAAGACTGGATACCCCGTGATACACGTAAAAAGGTTAAGGAATTAAATGAATCTGAAACCCTGTTTATGAATCAGAACGGACGTACACCGACAGAAAGTGAACTTGCATTGCAGCTCAATATATCTGAAGAGGATGTGGACAAACTCAGACAGGACGAACTGAACTCAAAATTATTTGCATTTGAAGAGTTGATTCAGGATAATAATATACAGCTAATTGAAAACAGTTCGACAGTCGAACAGCATCCGGAAGATAAGATTCTTGAGGATGAGTTTAAAGAAGTCCTTGCCCAACATATAGATCAACTTGACAAGAACGAACGGACAGTAATTTCACTTTATTATTATGAGGAGTTAAAACTCAAAGAAATAGCATTCGTTATGGGGCTGACTGCTTCAAGAGTATCTCAGATACATGCCAAAGCACTTAACAAGCTGAAGGAACGGCTCACAGCTTATGTTATGACATAAGGTTTTAATATAATAAATGGAGTAATTGTACGTATGCACGTATCTCCACATATTTTACATTGTCTTTTGTATTCGGTAGGACGTGAAGATTATTATGGGAAAGGGATCGTTTATATAATGGATAATACAATAAAAATTGCGGCAACCGGACTTGCTTCCAGAACACAGTCAATAAATCTGACAAGCAATAATCTTTCAAATATTGAAACCGCAGGTTACAAGCATTCCGAAATCGTATCTTCAACCTTCGGTGAATATATTACATATAGAATTGATGAAGAAAGTCAGATTGTCGGTTCCACTACCTATGGATCGGTAATCAATAAAGTATACACAGATTTCAGCCAGGGAACTATCACCGAAACAAACCAAACACTCGACTTTGCTCTTGATGGGAACGGGTTTTTTACAGTATCCGATAATGCAGGCAATACAATGCTTACCCGTGACGGCAGATTCAGTGTCGATGATAACGGATTTCTTGTTGATATAAACAGTAACTTTGTTATGGGACAAAAGGGCAGAATCAATGTCGGTAGTTCAGCGATATCTGTTTCAGAGAGTGGTGTGATAACAAGTGGGGGTAATATTATTGACATATTGCAAATTACTGTTCCCGAGGATACAGCTCAGATATATAAATTATCGGACAGCATGCTGTTTAATCCGAATGGTAATACAATGAATTTTACAGGCAAGGTTATACAGGGCAGCATTGAAAAGGCAAATGTTGACCTGACTGATGAAATGGCGGCGATGATTGAAGACTCAAGAGCATTTCAGACCTGCAGTCAGATCGTCAGGATGGCAGATCAGCTGCTCCAGAAGACAGTTACCGAGGTAGGCAGAGTTTAGTTGAAAGGAATTTTAAGTATGATAAACGCATTTTATGCTTCAAAATCGGGGGTTAAAAATTATCAGTATTGCCTTGATGCGATTGCAAACAACATTGCAAATTCAAGAACAGACAGTTATAAAGCACAGGTCATCAGTTTTACCGATTTGTTATATACAAATATACAGTCAGCTGATGGCGAACCACAGAACCTTCAGACGGGTAACGGAAGCAGAATTTTAATTTTCAGAGATATGACACAGGGAATTATTACAACCGGAGAAAATGGTATAATGATAAACGGCAACGGATATTATGCTGTTGAAAATCAAAATGGTGAAACCTTATATACAAAAAAAGGTGACTTTTCTGTCAGAGATATTGACGGTGCAGATTATCTTGTTACCGAAAACGGTGATTTTGTACTTGACCCAGAGTTGAACAGAATAATTGTAAACGGTGATGAGTTCTTCAATCTTGCAGCACCGGGTGAATCGTTAGAAGGTTCGATGGTACTTGGAATTTTTAAGGTCACTGATTCCAACGATTTAATTTCTGTCGGAAACGGAAGATATACGATATCACCTGACACAACGGTTACACCTGAGCTTGACACAGAGTCAAAACTCATCTATGATATGAATGAAAGTTCAAATGTCAACCTCATTACTGAGATGTCAAAAATGATAATTGCTCAACGGGGGTTCCAGCTTAATTCACAGATGTTAAAAACCGCTGATGAACTTGAATCATATGCGAATAATTTAAGAAATTGATCTGTCGGAGACTTAATTTTTTCTATCTTTCTGCGATATATATAGCGAAGATAAGTTAAATTATGTCTTTTGCAAAGAAAGGAGCCGGCTTTATGAAAATAGGTAGAAATGAAATTGACAGAGTATACAACAATCCTGTGATGTCAGAAAACAACTCGGGCGAAAGAAAGTCAAAAACAGAAGCGTCTGTATCTCAGGATAAAGTAATTATTTCAAATAAAGCTAAAGAATTTTCTCCTGTAAAAAATTCAATAGAAATAGTTATAAAAGAGGTAAAAAAACCAACCTCTTCCGAAAAACTTTTGCGTCTCAGAGATGAGATTGCTGCAGACAAATATATTGTTTCAAGTGATGCCATTGCTGAAGCAATTATCAGAGGTACAAAACCTAAGTAATAAATTGGTGAGGTCAGATAAACCGGTGATTATTGACCTTGCCAAAAATTTCACCGGGGAAATGAACTATTAATATGAATGACATAATTGAACTTAAAAATCTCCTGTCTTCAATGAATAAAATACTGAGTAAATTGTTAGAAGTTGAAAATGAAAAAACTGCTGTGCTTGAAAAAGGGAGCGTCGAAGTATTGAATACATTGATCAATGCCGAACAAGCTTTGATAATGGAGTGTTCAGCAGCAGAGAAACAACGGACAAAGCTTTGTAATCGATTAGAGGTACAATCAGTAACAGAGCTTTTTGAGAAAATACCCGAAGCTGAGAATAATATAAGACCTGTTTATATTGATATGTTCAATATTATAAAAAAAATTAAAAAAATAAGCGGTCTGAACATGAAGCTGCTTGACACAAGATTAAAAATCGTAAAATTCATGACCTCTCAATTAGGTGTAAGCGAAGAAAATCAGACCTACAGTAAAAAAGCGCAAATAATAAATTGATTTGATTGGAAACGGGTTGAAAAAATGAGAGCATCTTTTTTAGGATTTGAAATAGCAAAATCAGGGCTTCAAACAGCACAAACAGGACTTGATGTAACCGGTCAGAATATGTCAAAGATGAACACCGAAGGTTATTCACGTCAGGTCGTTGAACAGTCAACTGTATATTATGATTCGACCAGCTATAAATATGCTTTGATGAACAGTGACAAATTCGGGCAGGGTGTTTCAATAACACAGATTAATCAAATACGCGATGAATTTTTGGATACGAGATACAGAGCTGCAAATTCAGAAGACTCCTCATTATCAAAATCGTTATCAATTCTGACAAACATCGAGGAAGTTTTCGATGAAACTCTTAATGACGGTCTCAGCGTTATACTTGAGGAATTTTACACAAGGCTTCAGACGCTCTCGTCAAATACCGGTGATATTGAGTTTTCCGGACTAGTCAGATCATCGGCACAGAAGATAACCGAAACATTGAATTATTATAATAAACAACTTGAAACAATAAACGAACAGGAAAAATTTGATTTATCGGTATCGATTCAGGATATAAATACCCTGACAGAGAAAATTGTTCAAATGAACAAGGCAGTTCAATTTGAAACACTCCAGGGCAATCCGACAAATGAGCTTCTTGACACAAGAAATCTTTATCTTGACAAACTGTCAAGTCATATAAATATATCTACCGAATCAAATACCGACGGAACAATAAGCGTAAAAGTCGGTTCACAGTACTTAATAGATTCTAAACATGCATCGGTTGCGACAGTATCCCTACAGGATGATACAGATGGTCTGGCCATAATAACCGAAAGTGGTGAGCTTGAGGTCATATCAGGTGATTTAAAAGGTTATCTTGATACACTGAATGGGAATGGAGCATATGCAGAAGACAGCGGGAATGATTTCAACGGAATACCTTATTACCAGAAATCTCTCGATGACTTTGCTAAAAGCTTTGCTGAAATGTTCAATGAATTGAATAGCACCGAAAAACCATTATTTGCAGGGGATTCAGCATCAACTATTATCCTGTCTGAGGAATGGCTGAAGAATTCGAATTACATAACAACAACCACATCCTCAGATCCTTCGGAGGGTATGAATGACAATATTCTCAGGATGATCATCGCTCTTGATTCGCCAAGACAAATTTCTGATAAATTTAACGGCGCATTTGATGAATATGTTTCAAAGCTTATGACTGATATTGCAATTGATGTAAATTTCGCTTTTGATATGTCGAAAACAGCAAGTACAGTTCTTTCTTCTGTTGATAACCAAAGAGAAGCAATTAAAGGTGTATCTCTGAATGAAGAAACCGTCAATCTAATGAAATATCAGAAAGCATTTGAAGCATCCGCAAGAGTTATGACCGCACTTGATGAAATGCTTGATACTATAATTAACAGGATGGGAACCGTCGGACGCTGATAATGTAATATTCGGAAGGAGATATTTAAAATGAGACTAACTAATAATATTATTTCGAAAAATTATATAAAAAATCTACATGAAAGTCTGACTGATCTAAATGCTTCAAATACAAGGGTAACAGCCGAAAGACGCTACATGAAAATTTCCGAGGATCCTGCAACTGCCTTGAAAGCAATGAAGATCAGAAAAAATCTCTCAAGACTTGACATGTATAAAGAAAACCTTTCTGATGCTCAGGGACTTCTTAATCAATATGAGTCTACAATCTCAAATATAAATGATATTGTTACTGAAGCGCTTGCCCAAGTTTCTCAGGGTACAACCGGAACCAGCGATTCTGCGGTAAGAATCACTGTTGCCAATACTCTACGTGGTTATCAGGAATCGATTCTTGCAGCTGCAAATACAAGATATGCAGGTGACTATCTTTTCGGTGGTGAAAATGTCGGAGATATACCTTTTTTAACAGCAGATAATGGTGAGTTATTATATCATGGCGAAAGCATGAATACGGGATCATTTAGTGATGAATATAGATTTATTGATATAGGCATAGGACTTACACTCGGTGACGGTGGTGTAGTTGAACCAAAATCTGCAATGAATATTGCAAATACGGGTGCTGCATTATTGGGTGCAGGTGTTGACGAGAACGGAATCACCAATAACCTTTACAATTTACTCGGAAAAATTGCAGACAAGCTTGAAAATAACGATATCGATGATATCCGGATATATTCTGATAAGCTTAATGATAAAGCTGATGATATCAGACTTCAATATGTCAGTATCGGCGAGAAAACTAATTTTATATCATATTTCACAGGACGAATAGAATCAGAAAAATTGAATGCAACCGAAAAGCAGACAGAGCTTGAAGGTATAAATATTGAAGAGGCAATAATCGCCTTCAATCAGCAGGAGCTTGCTTATAATGCCTGCCTGCAGATGGGCACGAAAATATTACAACCCTCGCTTCTTGATTTTCTGGATTAATATCGTCTTGAATGTGAATACCGGAGGGTGTTATGTATATTTATCCTGTCTCATTAAGATACGAAATAACAAAAGCACAGCTTTTAATTAAAAAAATACCTTCGGAAGTCAAGGTGGAAACAGAAAAAAACGGTTATCAAATGAAAAGACATCCTGCTGAGATGAAAATTGATAACACAGATTTTTTTGAGTCTATCGGTATAAAATCACCTGAAAAAGTGTTGGAAGATGCTGCGGTTTATGGCAAACAGGCAGTACTCAAAGGAATGGCAAGACGCAGTGAAGAAAAGAATGCTATGCTTGGTCCTGATGGAATGACAGTCGCGGAAATTGCAGCACAGCGTTCTTACCGCACAATCCAAAGCACACTTGACTTTATCCCAAAAAGCAGACCTGAGATAAGCTGGGAAGAAGGTTATGTTGATATTAACTACACAAAAGATCAGCGGAATGTAACCTGGACACCTCCGGAAATAAAATTTGAATATATTCCATATTCAGTAGAAATATATGTTGACAAGTGGTCTGATGAGTTGGAACAAGTAAAAAAACCGCATAAGAATGATTGGCAGCTCTGGTAACAGATAATAATGGGAGATTAAAATGTTTATTAAAACAAAAGATTTTAAAAATGTTGAAATTAATGAAAACGATATAATAAAATTTCCACAGGGGATTTACGGATATGAGGATGTCAAAAATTATGTCGTACTTAACAATCCTGATAATCAATGGATGATGCATCTACAATCTGTCGAAGATGAAAATCCAAGATTTATACTGCTTGATCCATTCATGTTTATAGAAAATTATTTACCGGTTTTACCGGAAGGAACATTGGAATTGCTTCAAGCGAAAAAGCATGACGAAATAAATATATTGGTTGTTGCAGTAATTCCTGCAAGCGTCAAAGATATTACGATCAATCTGAAAAGCCCTGTTATTATCAATTTTGAAAAAAAGATTGCTGCTCAGATTATTCTGGAAAACCGCGATTACTCAGTCAGAACACGCCTCTTCCCCGCAGAAAAAGGTATTTCTGAGAGGGTGGTGTAGAATATGCTTGTAATAACAAGAAAACCGTCAGAAAGTTTTATTATAGGAGATAACATAAAAGTCATTATTCTCGAAGTTACTGGTGATAAGATAAAAATTGGAATTGATGCACCGAAGGATGTTAAAATTATACGCAGTGAGGTGTTTGAAACAGTAAAAAGCAATATTGAAGCTGTTTCAACTGGGAATATTCCGAATCTGTCAATATTACAACAAGTAGTTAAGAAGTGAATATTTATACAGTCTGTTGTCATGTTAACCGAAAAATGGTTAACATGACAATTTTATTTTTACACATTTAACAATTAACTTTATTTTATGAATAATTATACGATATATGTTGTGAAGTGAAATAATTCACAACAAAATTAAGGGAATGGAATCCCGAAAGAAATTCAAGGAGGAAATTATAAATGCGTATCAGTAATAACGTAGCGGCGATGAATACATATCGCCAGTACAACAGTAATGCAGTGGCAACAAACAAATCCATGGAGAAGCTTTCAAGCGGTTCGAGAATCAACCGTGCTGCGGACGATGCAGCAGGTCTTTCAATTTCGAACAAAATGAGAAGCCAGATCCGCGGACTTACGCAGGCAAACAGAAATGCTCAGGACGGCGTCTCGTTCATCCAGACAGCAGAAGGCGCTTTGAACGAAGTATCCGACATGCTGACCAGACTCAAAGAGCTTTCAGTTCAGGTTCAGAACGGTACTTATAGTGATGATGATAAAACTAATATCGGTTCTGAGATGAAGGCTCTCGGCACAGCAATAACAGAAATTTATACCAACACGAAATTTAACGGAATTGCTGTTTTTGGTGCGCAATCAGGTACAACCAATCTTACTACGGCTGCTCCAGGAACTGCTGCTACTATTAAGTATGGTGAAGATGCCAGCCAATCAATTACAATAGCCGGTGCAACTGTAACCAACCTAATTTTATTGACAGCAGAAACCGCAACAGCAGATACAGTTCCAGCTGATGTAACTGTTTCTCTTGTTGAGAACGCAATAACCGAAGTTAACACAACCCGTGCTGGCTACGGCGCTCAGCAAAACCAACTCGAACACGCTTCCAATAATATGGCAACGACAAAAGAAAATCTGCAGTCGGCAGAATCTCGTGTAAGAGACGTTGATATGGCAGAAGAAATGATGAACTACACAAAGAACAACATACTTCTCCAGGCAGCTCAGTCGATGCTTGCACAAGCTAACTCACAACCTCAGGGCGTTCTTCAGTTACTTCAATAACAGTAACTAAAATAGGGAATGGAATCCCATAAAAATTCAAGGAGGAATAATTAAATGCGTATTAGTAACAACGTAGCGGCGATGAATACATATCGTCAGTACAACAACAATGCAGTTTCAACAAACAAATCTATGGAGAAACTCTCCAGCGGTTCGAGAATCAACCGTGCGGCAGACGATGCAGCGGGACTTTCAATTTCGAACAAGATGAGAAGCCAGATTCGCGGACTTACGCAGGCAAACAGAAATGCACAGGATGGTATTTCCTTTATTCAGACAGCTGAAGGTGCTTTGAACGAAGTATCCGACATGCTGACAAGAATTAAAGAGCTTGCAGTTCAGGTTCAAAACGGAACATACAGTAATGATGATAAAGTCAATATCGGTTCTGAAATGAATGCTCTTGGTACAGCTATAACCGAGATTTACACCAACACAAAATTTAACGGTATCGATGTATTCGGCACTCAGGCATCATCATCTGCCGGTATACTTGATGCACAGACAGTTCCGGCAACACCACTTGCAGCTGATATAGCTGCTACAATCAAATACGGTGAGAATGCAAACCAATCAATCGATATTTTACAGGCCACAACAACTAATCTTAATGCAATGACAACTCTTACTGCCGGTGCAGTAACCGGTGCTGATGCTGCAGCTAAAGCAGCAAATGCGGCACTTGTAACAGTAACATCAGTTGAAAGTGCAATAACTGAAGTTAATACATCCCGTGCTGCTTACGGTGCTCAACAGAATCAACTTGAGCATGCAGCAAATAACATGGCAACGACAAAGGAAAATCTGCAGTCGGCAGAATCCCGTGTAAGAGATGTTGATATGGCTGAAGAAATGATGAACTACACAAAGAACAACATACTTCTCCAGGCAGCTCAGTCGATGCTTGCACAAGCTAATTCACAACCTCAGGGTGTTCTTCAGTTGCTTCAATAATCTGAAGTTACACTGATAAAAAAATAATACGGGAATGGAATCCCGAAAGAAATTCAAGGAGGAAATTATAAATGCGTATCAGTAATAACGTAGCGGCGATGAATACATATCGCCAGTACAACAGTAATGCAGTGGCAACAAACAAATCCATGGAGAAGCTTTCAAGCGGTTCGAGAATTAACCGTGCGGCAGACGATGCAGCGGGACTTTCAATTTCGAACAAGATGAGAAGCCAGATTCGCGGACTTACGCAGGCAAACAGAAATGCACAGGATGGTATTTCCTTTATTCAGACAGCTGAAGGTGCTTTGAACGAAGTATCCGACATGCTGACAAGAATTAAAGAGCTTGCAGTTCAGGTTCAAAACGGAACATACAGTAATGATGATAAAGTCAATATCGGTTCTGAAATGAATGCTCTTGGTACAGCTATAACCGAGATTTACACCAACACAAAATTTAACGGTATCGATGTATTCGGCACTCAGGCATCATCATCTGCCGGTATACTTGATGCACAGACAGTTCCGGCAACACCACTTGCAGCTGATATAGCTGCTACAATCAAATACGGTGAGAATGCAAACCAATCAATCGATATTTTACAGGCCACAACAACTAATCTTAATGCAATGACAACTCTTACTGCCGGTGCAGTAACCGGTGCTGATGCTGCAGCTAAAGCAGCAAATGCGGCACTTGTAACAGTAACATCAGTTGAAAGTGCAATAACTGAAGTTAATACATCCCGTGCTGCTTACGGTGCTCAACAGAATCAACTTGAGCATGCAGCAAATAACATGGCAACGACAAAGGAAAATCTGCAGTCGGCAGAATCCCGTGTAAGAGATGTTGATATGGCTGAAGAAATGATGAACTACACAAAGAACAACATACTTCTCCAGGCAGCTCAGTCGATGCTTGCACAAGCTAATTCACAACCTCAGGGTGTTCTTCAGTTGCTTCAATAATCTGAAGTTACACTGATAAAAAAATAATACGGGAATGGAATCCCGAAAGAAATTCAAGGAGGAAATTATAAATGCGTATCAGTAATAACGTAGCGGCGATGAATACATATCGCCAGTACAACAGTAATGCAGTGGCAACAAACAAATCCATGGAGAAGCTTTCAAGCGGTTCGAGAATTAACCGTGCGGCAGACGATGCAGCGGGACTTTCAATTTCGAACAAGATGAGAAGCCAGATTCGCGGACTTACGCAGGCAAACAGAAATGCACAGGATGGTATTTCCTTTATTCAGACAGCTGAAGGTGCTTTAAACGAAGCATCCGACATGTTGACAAGAATAAAAGAACTCGCAGTTCAAGTTCAGAACGGAACATACAGCGATGATGACAAAGTTAACATAGGTTCAGAAATGAAAGCGCTCGGTACAGCAATATCAGAAATTTATGCTAATACAAAATTCAATGGTATTGCAGTTTTTGGCACACAGGTTAATACAGCAGGTGTTCTTACGGCACAGGATGGTTCCGGAACAGCTTCAACAATTAAATATGGTGAAAATGCAACTCAAAGTGTAACAATCGATCAAGCAACAACAACTAAGCTTAGTGCATTAACAACACTTACTGCTGCTGCTACAACTGCAACAAATGCAGCTTTAGTAACAGTAACATCAGTAGAAGATGCGATTACAGAGGTTAATACCGAAAGAGCGGGTTATGGTGCATTACAGAACCAGCTTGAGCATGCTTCAAATAACATGGCAACAACGAAGGAAAACCTTCAGACAGCAGAATCCCGTGTAAGAGACGTTGATATGGCAGAAGAGATGATGAACTACACAAAGAACAACATCCTTCTCCAGGCAGCTCAGTCGATGCTTGCACAGGCTAACTCACAACCTCAGGGCGTTCTTCAGTTACTTCAGTAAGCTGAAGAAAAAGGTATCTGATAATTGAATTTCTGCGGGAGTTTTTTATACTTATATCGATTGAAAACATAGATAAAATTCAAGGAAAACCTTTGCTGAATGGCTTTTTCTGCAGGATTTTAGCGTTATGTTTTATGAGAGATTAGTATTACTCCCGCAGAATCAATAAAAAGACATATGGCATTATAATGTATCAGAAAATAAAATATTACAAATACGTGGTGTTGAGATGAGATATATACAACCGTCTAATTTAAAAGCCGGAATGGTTTTAGCAAAAAATCTCTACGGTTCACGCAGTGAATTGCTTCTTTCGGCCGGTAGTTTTTTAACGGATTCATTAATTAACAAATTGGAAGTTGCCGGTTGTGATGGCGCATACATAGTAGATAATTCGCCGGATGAACCCAATGTAAAAGGTATTATCAGTACAAAGCTTAAAGAAAATACTGTGAAAGCAGTCAGAAGCTTTTTTCAAGGCATTGACCGGGGAGATTCTTTGGTAACATCATATTCATTTTCAACAATGAAGCATTTGCTTGATGATATTATCGATGAAATATCCACTGATAAAAATGCCATGGTAAATATGGTAGATCTGAAGGTCTTTGATGATTACACATATTATCACTGTGTTAGTGTAGCGGCATTGGCAATAATGGTTGGAGTTTCTGCAGGAATGAACAGAAACGGTCTTTATAAACTTGGTATGGGGGCATTACTGCATGATCTCGGGAAGATTTTTATACCGAAAGAAATTCTAAATAAAGATGGACCTCTTACTTATGATGAGTATGAACAAATGAAAAAGCACAGTCAGTTTGGCAGTGATTATTTGAAAAGACAGAATGCGCTTCCGCTTGAATCGATCATAGCTGTTCTGACTCATCATGAAAGGTATGATTCGAAAGGGTATCCACTGGGACTTCCGGCTGCAAAGCAAACAATCGAAGGCAAAATTATTGCTATTTGCGACAATTACGACGCGATGACATCAGATCGGCCTTACAGGACAGCTTTTTCACCATCGGAAGCAATGGAACACATTATGGGTAATGCAGGTATTATGTTTGATCCCAAAATACTCGAATTATTCATTAAAAAAATTGTTCCTTATCCTGTTGGAACAATAGTTGATCTGAGCAATGGTGTAAAAGGAATCGTAATCGAAAATTTTCCGGACAGCTATATGAGACCAAAGGTAAAATTGATACCGAAATTAGGAGATCCGATCGAAAATGTTGTATATGATTTATGCAATGATCCGACATTATTGAATGTTACGGTTGTCGGAATAAATAGAAATAAAGAAACCAAATGATTGAAGCGTGGCAGTCTGTAAGAAAATCTTATAGACAACGAGTTTTGTATGTTCCAACATTCTTAACAAAAAATGCTATACACAGGAAAATTCATAAAACATCGTAGATCGTCAAGAAAGGGAGAAATACATATATGATTAGCGTATTGGTTGTTGATGATGCTGCTTTTATGAGGCTTGCAATAAAAAACGTTCTTGAAAAAAGCGGATTTAAGGTTATCGCTGATGCAAAAAATGGTCAGGAAGGCATCGAAAAATTCCTTGAATTTCAACCGGATATTGTAACAATGGATATAACAATGCCGGATATGACCGGGATAGAAGCATTGAAAAAGATTCGAGAAATTGATCCGGCTGCAAAGGTTGTTATGATTTCTGCAATGGGTCAGGAAAGAATGGTTAAGGAAGCAATACTCAGTGGTGCAAAATCCTTCATAGTAAAACCCTATAAAGAAGAACACATTACTCAAACACTTATGAAAATAGCGACAAGCAAATAGACAATGAAACGAGGTGTAATATATGGGTGAGCAATACAACGGAGATTCGTTGCTTGAGATGTTCGTGTTTGAAACAACTCAAAACACCGAACAACTCGAAAAAATCATTCTCGAAACCGAAAATGAAAGACATTTTTCAGATTCCGCAATAAATGAAATTTTCAGAATCATGCATACAATCAAAGGCTCTGCGGCAATGATGTCATATTCTTATATTGCTTCACTTGCTCATAAGGCGGAGGATTTATTCTTTTTCATTCGTGAAAATTCTTCGATTGAGTATAACAGTAGCCTGATATCTGACTTGATTCTTTTATGTATGGATTTCATCAGCAGCGAAGTCAATAAAATCAAAGAAAACACAGAGCTTGATATCAATGGTGCTGATGAGATAATAATACAAATCGAAAAATGTCTCGAAGATATAAAGGTGGGAAAGAACTCCAATCCTAAAGAAATATCTAATAATTTACCATCGTATTCATTCAAAGCTATCTTATATTATGAAGAAGGCTGCGAAATGGAAAATATACGCGCCTATTCTTTCATTAGGGATTTTGAAGAATATGTCCAAAATATATCTTATAATCCCGAAGGGATAATAGATAACGATGATACAGCATTTGAAATAAGAAAAAACGGGTTTTTAGTTTTTTTTGATTCGAATAAATCATACAACGAGCTAAATGACATTATTATGCAAACACCGTTTATAAAAGACATTGATTTAACATTACTTGATATCGAAAAGTGTTCTCATGAATGTACTGATATAAAGCCGGAAGATAAAAAAGACGTAAAAAATGTACTTATTCAAAATGAAGAAATACATAATAATAAAGCAGAAAACCATCAATCGGCTCAAAGTATAATCAGTATTAATGTTTCGAAGCTCGACAAATTGATGAACCTGATCGGTGAGGTTGTAATTGCTGAATCAATGGTTGTTGAAAATCCGGATTTGAAGGGGCTTGAGCTTCAGTCATTCCGGAGAGAAGCACTGCAGCTTCATAAGATCATTGTTGAAATGCAAGATATGGTAATGTCGATGAGACTGGTTCCGTTAACAACAACCTTTCAGAAAATGCACCGGATTGTCCGTGATATGAGCAAAAAGCTTGGGAAGGAAGTTATGCTTGAGTTCATAGGCGAAGAGACCGAAGTTGATAAAAATATTATCGAGCACCTATCAAATCCACTCCTGCATCTGGTCAGAAACAGCATAGATCACGGTCTTGAAATGCCTGAAGAACGTATTACTGCCGGCAAGTCACCGGAAGGCAAGGTTACTCTTGAAGCATATAATTCGGGCAGTAATGTTTTTATTCTTGCCAAGGATGACGGGCGAGGGTTGAATAAAGAAAAAATTCTTGCTAAGGCAAAGAAGAACAATATATTGTTCAAACCCGAAAGCGAGATGACTGACAGGGATATTTACAACATGATATTCATGCCCGGTTTCTCGACAAACGAAAATGTATCTGAATTCAGCGGCCGCGGTGTTGGCATGGATGTTGTTATGCAGAATATATTATCGATCGGAGGGGCTGTTACAGTCGACAGCATAGAGAGGCAGGGAACCACTGTCACAATGAAAATTCCTCTTACTGTTGCAATCATCGACGGAATGAACATTTCAGTTGGGGACAGACATTTCACAATACCGATTACAGCAATCCGTGAGTCCTTTAAACCAAAAAAAAATGATATTATATGCGATACTGATGGGAACCTGATGATAATGGTACGTGGTGAATGCTATGCTATCATAAAACTGCATCAGCAGTGGGATATAGAAACCGAAATTCAGGAACTGACAGATGGGATTCTTATAATGATTGAACAGGATGAAAGAAGACGCTGTGTGTTTGCCGACACACTCATCGGGCAGCAGCAGGTTGTCGTAAAATCAATGCCTGATTTTATCAGACGAACAAGAATGGTAGAAGGAGTGGCAGGCTGCACATTACTTGGCAATGGCAGTATAAGCTTGATTCTTGATACAGGTTGGCTTATGAATGCAGAAATAAAATAAGGGAGGGAAATTTAATGGCAGATTTGGTAAACAACTTTATCGTGCTTGAGGAGGATACTCAGTCCGGGAGATACTTAACCTTCAATCTTGGAAAAGAATTTTTTGGTATAGAAATCAAATATGTAACCGAAATTATAAATATGATGCCTATAACATCGGTCCCCGGACTACCAAATTATATAAAGGGCATTATTAATCTCAGAGGACGAATTATACCTGTTATGGATATCAGGTTACGATTCAATATGAATGTACTGGAGTACAATGACAGGACATGCATAATTGTAGCTTTAATAGACAATACAGATATCGGATTCATTGTTGACAGTGTCTCTGAGGTGTTGACCATTCCGGAAAGTGATATCGTTGATCCGCCGGAAATGAATAAATCGAGTAATAAGTTTATAAAAGGTATCGGTAAAGTCGGTGAAGATATCAAATTATTACTTGATTACCACAGCCTTTTGAGCTGCGATGATGCTGAAATTTTTACGAATCTCGCAGGTGGATAAACATAATAGAAAATTATAGGAGGGTAATTCAAATGAAAAAATTTCGATTTAAAAGCATAACAGCAAAACTTATTGTTAACATAGGGCTTGTTATAACCATAATATGTGTGATTCTAACTGTATATTCAAGCATTCTTGCATCAAACGCATTAGAAAAAAATCTTAATGATTCTCTTTTAAAAATAACCCAGGAATCCGGAGATAAAATCAGCGAACACATCAAGGGTGTACATAACAGATTAGAATCTCTGGTACTTGATGAGATGTTTCTCGATATAAATGCAAATAAGTCAGAGATAATTGATTTATTAACAAGAGCAGCTGAAACAACCGGTAGTTATGATATGATAGTAACAGATGCAAATGGCAACGGATATTCATTGAAAAACGATTCAATCAATATTTCAAATGAAAGTTTCTATAATACAGCAATAAAAGGTGTAAATTCAATTTCTAACCCAATGTACATAGCTGGAACATCTGAAATTTCGATTTTGTATATTATCCCATTCAGAGATTCGTCAAATAAAATAATAGGTACACTCACAGCAGTTCGTGATGCATATAAAATTACCGAGCTCGTTGAAGCTATGAAATATGCAACATCAGGCTACGCTTATATTGTAAATGGTGAAGGTACTGTAGTTGCACATAAAACAAGAGATTTAATCACTTCATTTACAAATTTTATTGACCAATCTAAATCTGACGAAACATTGGTTCCATTGGCAAATATAATAAGAAAAATGGCTAATGGTGAAACCGGAGTAGGTAAATATTTTTATCAGGGTATAAATAAATATTTAGGGTATTCACCTATAAAAGGTACTACATGGTCAATTGGTCTCGCAGCTCCTGAAAGTGAAGTTTTTGCTGATATGAATAGTCTTAGAATAAGTCTGATAATTATTAGTACTGTTGCGGTTATTGCTGGCATTATTATTGCCATGTTTATAGCATTCGGTTTCAAGAAGCCTATTAAAAGACTTGTTGAAGTAGCGAACAGTCAGGCAGCCGGAAATTTTAATATTGATGTCAATATCGACAGAGCTGATGAGCTTGGTACACTTGCAAAATCATTACAGACAGTTACGGACAGCATGAACGATCTTATGTCCAGCATCAGAACAGCAGCAGAACAGGTCGCCGCAGGTGCAAAGCAGATATCCGATTCAAGCATCGAGCTTTCACAAGGTGCAACCGAACAGGCAAGCTCAATTGAAGAACTTACAGCGTCGATTGAAGAAATAGCATCCCAGACTAAGCTTAATGCGGAAAACGCAACAACCGCAAATGCATATGCCGATTCGGCGCAAAAATATGCAGCTGTCGGTAATGATCAGATGAAGATGATGCTTAAATCTATGGAGGATATCAACACATCATCCAGTAGCATCTCCAAGATAATCAAAGTAATCGATGATATTGCATTCCAGACAAATATACTTGCACTTAATGCAGCGGTTGAAGCAGCAAGAGCAGGTCAGCATGGCAAAGGCTTTGCAGTAGTTGCAGAGGAAGTAAGAAACCTCGCAGCAAGATCAGCAAATGCTGCCAAAGAAACCACGACACTTATCGAAGGTTCGATCAGTAAAGTCAACGATGGATCGAAGATCGTCGATAACACAGCTGAGGAATTGAAAAAGATTGTTGAGGGTGTAGCAAAGGTTGCAGAGCTTGTAAAGAACATCGCTGTCGCATCTAATGAACAGGCAAGCGGTATTTCACAGATTAACCAGGGTGTTATGCAGGTATCGCAGGTTGTTCAGGCAAATTCCTCAACATCACAGGAAACAGCCGCAGCAAGCGAAGAACTCTCCGGACAAGCTGTTGTACTGGAGGAACAAATTACAAAGTTTAAATTAAAGAACAGCACAGTAAAAGCATATAATATGACAGTAAAAAAGCCTCAGGTTCAAATTAAAGAAATAAAAAAGCCTGAATCTAAGGAAATCAAAATTTCGCTCAGTGATAACGAATTTGGGAAGTATTGAAATCCTTTGAAAGGAAAGTTGGCAGGAGAAGCATTAAACTCTCCTGTCAACCCCTAAAATTATGAATGCTATAACTGATAAAGAATTTCAACAGATTGTTGGCTTTATTAAAGCGAACTACGGAATAAATTTAAAAGAAAAGCGTGCTTTGTTAACAGGCAGACTGACAAATGTACTGCAACAAAAAGGTTATGAAAGCTTCACCGATTTCTACAATGATCTTGTAGCGCACAAATCAAGCGAAGCGATTACTGCTCTTGTGAACAGAATAACTACTAATCATACATTCTTCATGCGAGAAAAAGAACATTTTACATATTTTCAGAATACTGTAATGCCGTATCTTGAAAATAAAGTTCTCGACAAAGACCTGAGAGTTTGGTGCGCGGCTTGCTCATCAGGTGAGGAGTCATATACTCTTGCTATGATTATTCAGGAACACTTCAGCAAGAATAAATTATTCTGGGACAGTAAAGTATTAGCAACCGATATTTCAGAAAAAGTATTGGCAGAAGCAAAAAATGGTATATATGCTGCTGAAAGGATAGAACCGCTCCCGACTGCCTGGAAGATGAATTATTTCAAAAAATACGATAACGACAACTACATAATAACTGACAAGCTTAAGAATGAGGTAATATATAGGAAATTCAATCTGATGGATAAGACATTTCCGTTTAAGCGTAAATTTCATGTTATATTCTGTAGAAATGTAATGATCTATTTCGATTATGAGACCAAAATGGAGCTTATAAAAAAATTCTATGACTTACTCGAAATCGGAGGATATTTGTTTATCGGGCACTCCGAAGCACTCGCCAGATACGAGACCGATTTCAAATATATAATGCCCGCGGTATACCGTAAGGCGTAGTACTTGCGGCAATCATAAGGTATAGCGTTGCAATGTGCCATAAAATGTAATATATCGATCAACAAAAAATAAAATGGACGAGGTAACGATTATGAACAGTAAAATCAAAGTTCTCATTGTTGATGATTCTGTATTGTTCAGAGAAGTCCTGGCAAGAGGGTTATCAAAGGATCCACAGATTGAGGTTGTAGCAAAAGCAAGCGATCCGTTCCAGGCTCGTGATGAAATAATAAAACATAACCCGAATGTTATGACCTGTGATATTGAAATGCCAAGAATGAATGGGATAGAATTCATTAGAAGATTGATACCGCAATACCCGCTACCTGTAATCGTGGTAAGCACAATTTCAGATGCAATATTTGACGCAATGAATGCAGGTGCTGTTGACTTTGTTACAAAACCTGATGATAAAGCTCCGGGTAATATTGAAGCGTTTATAATAGATCTTGCAGCAAAAATAAAAGTTGCCGTAACAGCAAAAATCAAGCCTTCTCAAATATTACATAGAGAAGAAACAAACAGAGCACATAATTTTGATAATAATAAAATTATAGCAATCGGAGCTTCTACCGGCGGTACAGAAGCATTATATAATGTACTTAAGCGTTTACCGTCAAATATACCCGGCATTGTGATTGTTCAGCATATCCCGCCTGTATTTTCGAGAATGTTTGCCGACAGAATGAATGTACAGACTTCGCTAAATGTAAAAGAAGCCGAAGGGAATGAATTTATTGAACCGGGAAGGGCGTATATTGCCCCCGGAGACAAACATTTGCGTATTCGAAAAATTGGGAATAGATATAAAACTGAGATATTTGAAGGCGATAAAGTAAACGGCCACTGCCCATCAGTCGATGTGCTTTTCGATTCGGTGGCAAAAGAATGCTCTCAAAATGCTGTCGGTGTAATACTGACCGGAATGGGGCAGGATGGGGCAAAAGGACTTCTAAAGATAAGAAATTGTGGCTCTGCTACGATAGGTCAGGATGAAAAAACTGCTGTAGTATATGGTATGCCAAAGGTCGCCTATGAAATTGGTGCAGTTGAAAGACAATGTGGCATAGAAGCTATACCGACTGCAATTATAAACGCGGTATCAGTGAGTTAAATTTTCAATTTGTTGAAACAATAATTTATATGAAATAATTAAGACAACAGGGTGTAAAGATGCACCTTGTTGTTTTTTCAAAATGTCAAAAATGTTGACAGCAAACAATTTTCAGAGTATTATGAAATCAGCAGAATAACAGAGTCATTTGAATATAAAATTACAATCGATTTTGCGATTCTTTTCAATAACATTGGTAGCGCCGGTGGACAGATATTTTGGTTTAAATATTTAAAACATACCGCCTTTACCTTGTTTCAGCATAAATAACAAAGCCAAAAGCGGAAGAATGGTAATGACAAAACATAATATTAAAATAATGGTATAATTAACAGAAATAGCTTGACAAATGCCAAATATAGTATTAATATATAATTTCAGCTGTAATTAACAGATAAAGGTATGAGTCCAATGGTAATATAAATATAGCAAATACATATATTTATTATAATAACAACAAATAGAAAGGATACAATTATGAAAAATCATTGAAAAGATCAATATTTACACTTGCAATATCATTATTTTTATGTTTGTCTTTTATTATAAACGCAAATGCTCTCCTCTTGGATAGTACTACTTTTTATTGTTATGCAAATGGTACCGGTAGAGGATGGTTATACAGTGATGAATATTACGATATTTGGGCTGTAGAAACTTATTCCACATATACATATGATTATATAACATGTAAGCTTGAAGTATTATTAGAATCAGGTGGAGAATTTGTTACTGTGATTAATAAAGAAATACCATCTGCAAGAGATGTTTATGATGAATATGATTCATCAAGTACTGTTCTTTGGGCAAAAGGATACCATGCAATCCGAGTATATGATTTTGAACAGTGGTTAACATATTCAGGCACAACAGATTATTAAATCAAAGAAGTTTAATGCCGTCTTTGACGGCATTAAACTATAGAAATATAATATTTAAATTTTTTGATTAAATATTTATATTTTAATATATAGAAAGGATATGAAGAATATAATGCAAGAAATTTGTATTCTTCGTAATATAGTAATATGAATAGATTAAAGCTTATATATATTATCATATTTTTTATTTTAATATTAACATCCTGCTATCAACCGTCAGCTGACATCAGCTATTACAGTTCCCCATCTGAAACATCAGATGAAGAAAGCCATCGTGAGATAGAACAAATCAATGTTATTGATTACAACGATGATGACTTAAACTTGAATTGGGGATATGGCTGCAAGCTTGATGGGATAGTCTTTTCTTTATATAAAGGTCAAATTAGATTTTTTGAGAATAATGAATTAAAAAAAATCTGCCGGTATCCTTTATGCGGCCATGCAAATGAGAATTGTGCTTCTGATACATATTATGATTTTGAGTTTATTGCTACAGACGGTGAAAACATATATTGTTTCGGCCAACATACAGTATATAACTATGAGTACATAGAGGATAAATTACAAGGTAAAATACCTGAGGGTAAAGCTTATTGGGACTTAATGGGTGTATATAAAGTCTCTATAAAGAATCAAAAAATCCAGATGCTTGATGAATGGGAGAGTACAGGAATTTTTGCGTCAATGTTAAGGATAAACGGCGATTATATTTACTACTTAAAGACAGAATCAGAGCTGAAGAGCGATTTATACAGAGTTAAAAAAACTGGTGGAAAAGCAGAAAAGGTTATTAAGGGAAATGATAGCTTTATATCAAATATAGTTTTCGGCGAAGATAAAATTTTATTCAGGAAAGGATTATCATATTACATTACCGATTTTGATAACAGCTTTACAGAATTATTTACCGATGAACGTCTTGCTTATATTGAATTCAGAGGCGAATATTTATATTTTGCTCTTGGCGGTTCAAAATCATATAATTGTGTAAATTCTGACAAATCGGTTGGACTGCATTTTGCTACCTTATACAGAATCAAAACAGCAGATTTACCCGATTTTACAAAAGCAGAATTATTGCTTGAGGATATATCGTTGCCAGATAGGTTTCTTGTTACGGATAACAAAGTAGTGTATTTCCCGAATGAACCCGTTTACCTTGGTGATACGACAGACCATCGTGGGAATGTATATGAAACCTTCAATAACTCAAACGGAAAGTTAATGATTTTTGATATACCTACTTTTGAGAATAAAATCGTGTATTCTGAAATCATAGGAAATCCATATTTTACTTACGCAGATGATAACCAGGCATTTTTAACCGATTATGAAAAAACATATTGTCTTGATTTGGATACAGGCGAGCTTACAGAGCTTGAAGTGGAAGAATGGTAATGAACCCTTTAATTTAGGAGTTGATTTTATTGAAGCTGGGGATTCCGTTTACATATGAAATGAAGAAGCTGACCGGAATACGGTTTATTTGGATCATTCTTATGCCTCTTCTCGTGGCAAATATGATTATCTGCTATAACACTGTTGAAAACCGTGCTAACAAAGATAACAAACAATATCAGGCGTTCTTCGAGGAGTATCAGAAAAATCCTGATGAAATTGACGAGTATATGGTTGAATATCTGAAAAAAGCAGAGGAAATATCAAAGCTTGAGCAGGAAGCGATGATGAATGGGGATAATAATTTTGTCGCTCCAAAGTTACCGAACAAATATGCCCCCGAAGGTATGTCCGATTACAATTTATATTCAACGGTTCAATATCATAAAACGACCGGCGAAAATTATGCTGCAAAAATCAATTCTATCCTTGATAAATCAAGAGAACAGCTACATATCTATGACCTGAAAGGCATTGATAAAAATAGCTTTATTTATGTTTATCAGCTTGCTGTTATTGATAAATATACAAAGCTGCTAAACACAGAATTCGTTTTTGAGTATCCTCACGGCTACAGAGAATTTTTTAGTTATAGATGGGTGAATCCGTTTATTTTTATAGCCGTCCTGTTTGTATGCATTTTTGTTTTTGTAAGAGAACAGCGTGACGGAACCGCTCCTATAATTCGCGCAACAAAAAACGGTCGAATCAATACAGCTGTGGCAAAGCTACTTGCAATTAATGCAATTTCATTTGTTGTCGTTCTGTTGTTTACGCTGACGACACTTCTTGCCGTATACCTCAGGATCGGGCTGTCTTCGCCAAATAAAGTGATGCAGGTGTTCTATGAGCTTTGTCCGTTCGGCATTACAGCTTGGCAGGGTATATTAGTATATACATTGTTAAAAGCATTGGTGGTCTGTCTTTTCACAACAATTGTTGTGTGTATATCGGTGTTCTTTAAGAATTATATACCCGTTCTTGCAAGCGGTGTAGTCGTTTACGGTATCAGCTATTTAATTACACTAATACCGGAAAGCAACCTTGACTCAAGAATTCATATCTTAAATTTGTTGAATGCAGCAAATCCGGTAACTTTATTCGAGCGACTGCGGATGTATGAGTTCTTTGGGGGTGCGATTACTCAGGAATCGTTGTTGATTTGTATATACATACCTGCAATTTTGATTTTTGCTGTACTTTGTACGGCAGGTTATTGTAAAGGTAGGGTTATTGCTTTTTCGTTTATAAAAAAGCTGCCAAAACCAAAATTTCTTGCTAAAAAATCGATAAAGCTATCCTTCGATACACATTCTATTTTACTTGCTGAATTTCTCAAACTTATAAATTGGAAGAGTATTTCAGTTCTTATAATTGCCTCATACATGGTAATATCAAATACAGCTGTTCGATTTCAACCAATAACAAATATTGTTGACGGATTGTATAAAGAATACATGGAAAGAGTCGAGGGTGAATGGACACAGGAAAAGAGCGATTATATACGCGAGGAAAGTATGAGATTGAATCAATTAATCGGCTCATATGAAGATATGTTGCAGAAGTATCAAAATAAGCAGATTTCAACTGATGAAATCAATGACTATTTAAATAATTATTATTCCGCACCGGCATATAACAAAGCCCTATCAATGGTCATGGAGCGGGAAAATTATATAATTGAAAATGAGTATGAACCATACTTTATATACGACACAGGTTGGCAGAAATACCTGTTGACAGACTACAACATATACATAACAGCGTTGATAATAATGTTTGCATCGATATCGTTTGGCAACGAGCATACCAGCGGGTTTGTCAATATCCTGCGAAGCACCAAAAAAGGACGACAAAAAACCTTTATCAGTAAATATGTTGTTGTAATTATGTGCAGCTTCATAATATCACTTTTCCTTGCTGTATTGCAATTGAGTACAGCTGTCTCCAATCTACAACTGCCTCTCTGGAATGCACCAATAACAAGCATCAGTCAGTTCTCGTTGTTGCCATCCGATATTAGCTTGTCGGGCTTCATATTTATCCGTTTCGCAACAACAATAATTTCATATGTGTTGTTAGCGTTGATTACAACCTCAATTTCACAGCTTTTGAAAAACGCAACCTTTGCAGCAATTTTATCAGGTGCGATTTTTATATTACCAAGATATTTACTTTTTGCCGGATATGCATATGTAAATATGCTTGACGGAACACGTATATATATCAAGAGTGCTGATGTTAATTTATGGGGGATATGGTGGATATATTTATTAATATATACTTTTATGGTTTTAGTGATTATGTTATTGCTGATATATAAAGCAAACGATAAGTATTGCACAACTAACAGGATAAGGAGTACAAAGGTATGATATTGACTATTGATAATATAAACAAATCCTATGGCAAAACAAAAGCACTGATTGAATTCAGTGCAGAGCTTAGTCCAGGTATCTATGGTCTCCTTGGACCTAACGGTAGTGGAAAGTCAACCTTGATGAATATAATCACAGATAATCTACAGGCTGACAGCGGTAATATATTGTTCAACAGCGAAAGCGTGATAAAGCTTGGCTCAAAATTTAGAGAAAAGCTTGGGTTTATGCCGCAGTTTCCCGGTCTGTATTCATCGTTTACGATAAGTCAATTTATGCATTATATGGCATCACTCAAGGATATTGATAGAAGCACTGCAAAGATACAGATTGAAAATATTTTAACAGCTGTTGAACTATCTGACGTTCAGAAAAAACGCATTGGTTCGCTTTCGGGCGGTATGAAGCAAAGGCTTGGGCTTGCTCAGGCTATACTTGGAAATCCTGAGGTACTTATCCTTGATGAACCTACAGCAGGGCTTGATCCGAAGCAGAGAATAGCAGTCAGAAATTATATTGCACAATTTGCACTAAACCGAATTATTATAATTGCAACACATGTTGTACAGGACATTGAGTACATAGCAAAAAATATTATAATACTTCGTAAAGGTGTAATAATTGAGAATGCAGCGCCGGCTGAACTGATCCAAAAAATTGAAGGAAGTGTTTGGTCGGTTGAATCCGATGAAAACAAAGTTGATGCAATCAAACAAAAGTATAAAGTAACGAATATATCTAAAAGCGAAAACGGTGTTACATTACGAATTTTATCCGTTGAAAAGCCATTTGAAACTGCTGTAAGCATACAACCGACAATCGAAGATGTGTACCTGTCATATGTTTATTGACAGATGTATATATTAAAGTAACAAAAGAATTGTGATATTATTAATTTTTAAAAACTATACAGTGTAGGTTTTTTAATTGCTAAGATAATTCATTTAATAGTTTCATATAGAATATAATTAGCAGATTAAGAAATTTGATTTGCTTTTTTATTTGTCTAAGTTATATAAAAATTTAGTAAAAAATATTAGAATTCAATATAAAATTGTTTTATATTACATTGTAAATGATACCAAACCGAAGATTTATATATAAAAAAATTAATCAATTGACAATGTAGAAAATTTATAGTATTATAAATCGATATTCTTATTTCGTATGGAGAAAGTTTGAAAGATAGATCTTTTAAACAGGGGGTTTTGTGTTTTCGGTCAGAATCACAACCGAAATACGGCATATACCGAACCACCCAAAGCATTCCGCTTCATCAGGAAAGGCATGGTCTTATTATGGGCAAAATACTGGTTTTAGCCGAAAAGCCGTCAGTTGGCAGGGAGCTTGCAAGGGTTCTTGGCTGCAAACAGAGCCGTGAAGGCTGTATTGCGGGAAACGAATATATAGTAACATGGGCACTCGGTCACCTTGTCACACTCGCAGACCCTGAATATTATGGTGAAAAATATAAAAAGTGGGACCTTGAAACGCTGCCGATGCTGCCCGTAAAGCTCGACACTGTTGTAATAAAAGAAACCTCGCGGCAGTATAACGCAGTTAAAAATTTACTGCGTGATCCCGATGTAACAGAGCTTGTAATAGCAACCGATGCCGGACGTGAGGGCGAGCTTGTTGCGCGCTGGATCATTGAAAAAGCAGGCTTTAAAAAGCCGATAAAACGGCTTTGGATATCGTCTCAGACAGATAAGGCGATCAAAGAAGGCTTCAGAAGCCTTCGTCCCGCCAGGGAATATGACAATCTTTTTTATTCGGCACTCTGCCGCGCACAAGCAGATTGGCTTGTCGGACTCAATGTAACACGCGCTTTGACCTGTAAATACAACGCTCAGCTCTCGGCAGGCCGCGTCCAGACTCCGACACTCGCTATGATCGTTGAGCGTGAGGAAGAAATACGCAAATTCTCTGCGCGTGAATATTTTACAGTGTCAGCTTCACTGGCGACATTCGATATGTATTGGAAAGACAAGAAATCCATGCAGATGCGTACGTTTGACAAAGCAAGAGCGGAAGAGGTTGTCCATAAAATAGAAAAGGGCGTAATGACTATAACAGAGGTACGCCGTGAACATAAAAAAGAGTCAGCTCCGCTTTTATACGACCTGACCGAGCTTCAGCGAGATGCTAACCGCCGCTACAGCTTCTCGGCAAAACAAACACTGGGTATTATGCAGCAGTTGTATGAGAAACACAAACTGCTGACTTATCCGCGCACCGATTCACGCTATCTTACAACAGACATCGTACCGACGTTGACTGAGCGCCTTAACAGCATAAACATCGGCTCTTACAGTATTTTTGTAAAAGCAATACTGCGTCAGGGAATACATGCTTCAAAACATTTTGTCGATGATACGAAGGTCAGTGATCATCATGCAATTATTCCAACCGAGCAGTATGTTGAGCTTGCGAAGTTAGACAATGATGAACGCAGGGTTTATGATCTGGTGGTTAAACGCTTTCTTGCTGTACTCAGCTCAGATTTCGAATATGAGCAAGTAACCTTGACAGCAGAATGCGGCGATGAGCTTTTCACTGCCCAGGGTAAGATTGTTATTCAAAAGGGTTGGAAAGCGATTTATGATAACGCAGTGCAGGATTATGATGATTCCGAGGACGAAAAAGAACAGATGCTGCCCGACGTAAAAAAAGGACAATCCTTCACTGTAACGCGTGTAAAACTTGGCACAGGAAAAACAAAACCGCCTGCGCGTTACAATGAGGCTACACTGCTCACTGCGATGGAGCATCCCGGCAAATTTATCGAAAGCAACCAGCTGCGTACTGTAATGGATGCCTCAAACGGCTTGGGTACACCGGCAACACGTGCTGATATAATCGAGAAGCTTTTTGCAACGAATTATGTTGAACGCCGCGGTAAAGATATTATTCCCTTAAGCAAGGGCGTACAGCTTATCGGGCTGGTTCCGGAGGATTTGAGATCACCCGAGCTTACTGCGAAATGGGAACAAAAATTAACGCTTATCAGTCGAGGTTCTCTGCAGCAAAAGACCTTCACTGATGAAATCAGAAGCTATACCACGCACCTTGTCAGCGGTGTCATTGCGAGTGATGCTAACTATCGACATGATAATGCAACACGCACACCCTGCCCGCAATGCGGCAAATTTTTGCTTGAAATCAATGGTAAACATGGCAAAATGCTTACTTGCCCTGACCGCGAATGTGGTTATCGCCAGAATCTATCCTATTTGAGTAATGCTCGCTGTCCCAACTGCCACAAAAAGCTTGAAGTTTTTGGTGAAGGGGACAAGAAAATATATATTTGTCATACCTGCGGTTTCCGTGAAAAATATGACTCATTCAACAAACGGCTTTCTGAAAACCATGACGGCGCTTCTAAAAACGAAGTTCGCAAATATCTTGATTCACAACAAAAAGAAACACCGACATTGTCAGCATTTGCGCAAGCATTGGCAAAAGCAAACGAAATCAAAAAGAGTTGAAGCTGATACGATTATGATTAAATTATAAGAAAGAAATATTTATAAATTATATAAGGTTCTTATATAAGGTCTTTAGAAAGGGAAAATAAAATGAGTAATGAATTTGTGGCAGCTTTACAAAATCGTTCTCTTGACGAGTTGATTCTGTTTCATAAAAGTGATTTACATAGTCATGCTGGTAGAAGTGGAAAAGTCGATTATATTGCAAAATGGGCAAATGTTAATATTGATAAGCCACCAAATAAATTTGACTCTATATCTCATATGCAAACATGGTATAATGAAAATATAAAGAAACATTGTTCGGGATTTACTGGGCAATTAAAAAGATGGGAGGCGGGTTTTGTTCAAGCCTCAATGGATAATATTACAGTTCTCTCGATGAGCTTTTCAAATTCCGAAATCAATTTTGTAGGTGGAATGGAATCATTTATTAATATTTTAAAATCGTATAATGAAACATTTGCTCCGAAAACTCTTTTTTTACCCGAGTTAACATTTGATAGAGCTTGTAATGTTAATAACGAATGTGGTAAACTTGAAGAAATATTATCATATAATTATTTTAAATCAATAGATGTTTGTTGTGATGAATTTGCTCAACCAATAAAAAATTTTATACCACTTTATAAAAAAGCAAAAGAACAGTCATTAAGGTTAAAGGCTCATATTGGAGAATTTGGCACAGCAGATGATGTTATGGAAGCAGTTGAAGAATTAGAGCTTGATGAAGTTCATCATGGAATAGCTGCGGCAAAATCTGAGTTTGTTATGAACTGGTTATCTAGGCATAAAATACAACTCAATATTTGTCCAACCAGCAATGTAATGTTGGGCATTGTTGAGGATTATAAATACCATCCGATAAAAACTCTCTATCATGCGGGTATTCCTGTTACAGTTAACACTGATGATTTATTAATTATGAACCAGAGTATTTCGGACGAATACTTGAATCTTTTTATTTCCGATGTAATGACAGCTAACGAATTAGATGATATACGAATAAATGGTTTAGGAGAAAAGAACCATTATTGACAAATAATAAAAAAATATATTTTTGGGTTTTTTTGTTTAACAAATTCACGTTTTTTATGTTATTTGAATTATTTTTTATGTTCGCCGCATTTAGTACAGAATTCTTTTTCATTCCATTCGCCGCACTCGCATTGCCATGATGGGTCATTTATATCCCAACCGTTTTGGTAGTATTCCTCTACAGAGTCATCATAATCAGTAGTGTTCTTCATGAGCCATGCCATTGTAACACGCTCGTCTTTTGCTTGTTCGCAATTTTCATTGCTCGGTGCTTTTACGGTTTTTGTAGTTTTATTTAATGAAGGAATTGCTATTCGTTTTTTCTTTTTTGGATCTGCGTTCATTATTATAAGTAGAAAAATACCAAGACCTATCATGATGAATGTTCCAAAACTCGGTATTGCATTCGCATCAATTGAATTAATAATCGGTGCAAATGAATAATAATGTACTTGATTATCATAATTCACAGACATTGCAGAGCCTTTGTGAGTTGTATGACCATTGTATTCATTTCCATCAACCATAAAACTGTAATCAACAGACCAGTCATATTGTCGTTCGGGTGGTTCATTATTATTGCTTCCGCCGACACGACGTGTAGAAACAGTTGCAATAGCAGTTTTGCCAAATATACCGAGGGCGACTTCATTAATAGCAATAAAAATTAATAATATACCGATTAATGAAATAAAGATTTTCCAAAATATTTTTACTGCTTTTGATTGTTCTTTCTTGACTGTTCTTTTTGACATTAGAATTCTCCCTGAATATAATATAAGAATAATTATTTAGTAAGATGATTATATATTGCTTTCAAATATATGTCAATAAAAAATATAGCATATTTTCTTCCTGTTGTATAATACTATGATTATCAAACAACCTTACACTTGTATCATTCATTTTGTATTTGATATTTTTTATAACATAAATTGGTTGTAATAAAAATCAAAAAATAACAAAAAATATAACCAGAGCAAAGTTGCTCCGCAAAGTTATAAAACTTCTGGTCAAAACTTTGTGTTATGACAAAAGGAGAAAAAATAATGGCAAACAGAACACTTGTACCTGAAGCAAAAGGCGCAATGGAACAGTTCAAGATGGAGTCAGCAAGCGAAGTTGGCGTAAATCTTAAGAATGGTTATAACGGCGACCTTACTGCAAGACAGGCAGGTTCTATCGGCGGACAAATGGTTAAAAAGATGATTCAGAACGCCGAGAATCAGTTAAAGGGCAGCAAATAAACTTCTACGCTTAAAACAAATATTTTGGTCTTTCATCGACTATTATGGCTTGCGACCGTTAGTTAACAGTGCAGGATATGCATGGTTCGAATATAGATCAAGATTCGGAAAAGGACGGGCAAACCGTCCTTTTTACTTTGCTGTATGGAATTTTTGATAAATTTCTTGACAAAGAAAAACTATTGTGATAGTATGTATACTATAATAATAGTTGGAGAGGGAATAAAAGAAATGGATCAGATCAAAGTATTTGACAGCGAGTTAAAAGTCATGGAAATTATATGGGCGAACGAGCCTGTTACAGCGAAACAGGTAGCAGCAGTCGCCGGTGAACAAATAGGCTGGAACAAGAATACAACCTATACAATTATCAAGAAATTGATTTACAAAAATGCAGTGGTACGGACTGAGCCGAATTTTGTCTGTACTACAACCGTATCAAAAAGCGAAGTTGTCAAAACAGAAACAAAGTCACTCATCGACAAGCTGTTCGGCGGCTCAAAAAAAGCGTTTTTTGCAGCATTGCTTGATGACAAAAAGCTGACAAAAGAGGAAATCGATGAGCTTCGCGAGATGATAGATAAGCATATTTAGAAGGGTTATATTGATATGAGCGGAGTATTCTTCTGGGTTCTGAATATGAGCATAATTGGAGGTGCAGCCGGCATCTTCATCCTATTACTGCGTAAAATCAGAGCTATACCTCGTTCGGTCATTTGTTATTTGTGGGCAATACCGTTTATACGTTTTACGATTCCGTTCATCATCGAAAGCAGGTTCAGTATCATGAATTTAGTGGCAAAATATGCGATTAAAACCGTGGTTGTATATGAGCCGGTGGCTTTTCCGATAATAACAATGACAAATATGCTTCAAACAGCCGAGAGATATTTCCCGATCGTATACAAAACCAGTCTGCTCGAAAATATATTTAATATTGCAGCAACCGTCTGGATAATCGGGTTTTGTGCTGCATTTCTGACTCAGCTGTTTCTTTACATCACAACAATGGCTGCGATAAAGGACTCAGTGCATATCAGAGATAACATATACATATCTAAAAAAATCGATTCGCCTGCCGTATACGGTATATTCAGACCTAAAATAATTCTTCCACAGAATGTAAACGAATCGGATATGGAATTCATTTTTCTACACGAAAATACACACATCAGACGTCTTGATAACCTTGTCCGCTTTATAGCAGTGCTGACAGCCTGCCTGCACTGGTTCAACCCGATAACGTGGATTTGTCTGAAGTACTTCTTAATTGACAACGAAATTGCCTGTGACGAGAGGGTATTGAAACACTGCGGTGAAGAAAAAAGAAAGAGCTATGCAACAGCAATTTTCAACTGCGAGGCGAAACGAACAATATTTGTGTCGACCTTCGGTGGAGCAAAGACAAAGATTCGTATCGAAAACATTCTGTCATATAAACAAGCAACCGTCTTTTCAACAGTATGTTTTATTGCATTTGCCGCTGCAATCGCATATATTCTGCTGACAAACGCAGCTGTATAAAATTAACATGGAGGTTTTATAAATGATCAAAAAAAAGTATTGGATTTTTTATTTCAGTTCTCTTTTATTATTGCTTGCAGCATCAGCATACCCGATTTATATGGGTATCAAAACACTCAACGCATATATCGAAAACGGAGCAATTGAGGTTGCCAACTACCCCAAGTACATAATACCATACACACCAATGTGTATCGGTATTTTGGTTGTCGCGGTTTTGTTTCCTCTGCTGTATAAGCTGTTCAAGAAATACTCAATGGTTGCCGGTTCTGTACTCGGTGTTGCCGCATTCTGGTTAAGTGAAATCGGCTTGGAGCAGATCAAGGTTATCACAGGCTATACATATGAAACAACAATCGAAAAAATAGCAGTACCGCTTGAATCCTAGCAACTCAGTCTTTGTGTCGCAACCCCACAGGTTTACCAAACAATTTATAAAACAACAGGAACTCCTGTATTTGCTGACAACAATCGGACTTATTTATGGATTTACAAGAATGTTTGGAATTGGTAATTATGAAAAGAGAAGACCGTTAATTGCACAATTAATCAGTGTCGTTGTATTTGTCAGCTTATGCATACTCGCATGCTTCACTGCATTTTACAGGACAGGTGAAATAAATATCGCACCGATATCGGCATTTCTGATGAGTGTGTTCTTTATCGTATATGGAATCACCTTCGGTGTATATTTCGGATGTATGCTTTTCAGAAAACACAAATTCCTGTCGATTATACTACCCAGCTTAATCGCTGTCGCAACGACTGTGGCAATGTACGTCGGTGAGCTGGTACTGATGGACGGGAAGCTGTACATCTTCGGAACGGGATTTTTGTTTACTCCTATCAGTGAAATACCATTCTCACCATGGGATTTTACGGTTATGTTGTTGTCGGGTGTATTGACATCAATTCTACTACTGCTACTGAACGAACAGAAAGCATTGATAATCCAACCGCATGATATTGTAACTGAATCATAAAAATAAGAGCATTCCGTTTTGTATGGAATGCCCTTTACAATTATTTCGATGACTCGCTATTTTTGAATTTATCAATTGTGAATCCGGTTATACCGAAACCGCCGTTGTCTTCGAGTGTGTATATTTTTATTTGATATCTATCATCACCGATTTCTACAGTATATGTAGATTCTGTGGTTTTTTGAGTTCCGTTGGTGCCAACACTTGAGTTGAAACCGCGATATGTGGGGGTAAGATTTTTAATTTCGCCTTCAAGCTCAATTCCGGCATTATCGAGACTCTCATAAAAATCATCAATATCATCAAGAATGTCAGTCGGGGTGCAGGGTCGCTTCAATTGCGTCAGTATCTTCATCAACAAGAGCAACAAGCAGATTATTTGTCACAGTATCAAGCTTTTCATTTTTCAGTAAGAAACACGACGAAAATGCAAACAGAACAACAAGAATTATAACAGCTCCTGATATTAACTTAAGCTTATTTTGCATAAAGTTACCTTCCCTTCAAATATTATACTCTTATGTTACTATATAGAATGAAAATATGCAAGAAAAACTCATATCATTTATGGCTTTTTCGCCAGATACATTGTTATTTTATCATATAGAGTTATTTTATCGTCAAAACTAAGAATTACATCTCGTATTCCTTCAAAAAACTTTGTTTTGTATGGTTCTTGCAGTGTTAAATGGTCTGAGTGAGTTCCGATTAATGAAACATAATCATCAGCATTATATACTCTTGTTTTATGATATTCACGACATTCAAGATCAATAAAACCGTATTTATCACGTGCATCATAATTCAATTGGCATTTATATTCTGTTTCCGGATGAAAAAACTCAGAATAGACTTCCTGTATCTTGGTATAAAGTGGCTCGTCAGTATACCCACCACCGGGTTGGATATCGGGGCGCATCATAAACATAGCAAACGTTCCGCTGCTTTTTAATATATCGTACGCTTTGGGATATCCGACTTTCTCTGGTATCCATTGAAAAGCTGCGGCTGAATATACCAAATCAAAGCTGTTACTTTTTAAATCATAAGTTTCATAGTCAGCATTTATGATATGAAAATTTTTATAATGGCTAAACTTATTTGTCATAAACTCCGTAAAGTTTTCACCTAATTCAATCGCTAAATACGAACAACCTGTCTTTAATACAGGCTCGGTGGCCTGACCTGTACCGGGGCCGACTTCAAGTGCAATTTTTTCAGAGTCAAGCTTTGCGTATTCTATTAAGTCCGCAAAAAGTTCATCGCAATAACGCGGTCTCCATTTATCAAATTTTTCTGGGATGCTATCAAAAACTTTTCTGAAATCCATGATGTCTCCTAACGCTAAATATAAATATTTTTCCATTAAGTATATCACACATCTTATCTTTTAGCAAGTATAGAATCTGTATGGGTAGATTCCAAAAGAAAAACGATGCAGACATGTTGACTACACCGTTTTTCATAACCGTCGTTTAGAGTATTGCTTTTAAATGGTTGAGTTTTTGAATATTATACTAATTCGATTTAGAAACAGTATTAGAATCTTGCTTCATACCCAAGCTCGTTGACTGTATCGACTATCAGCTTTTCGCTGACATCGCCGGTGATTGTCAGCTCTGCTTGCTTATTTGCGAGATCAACAGCAGCAGTTACATTTTCAAGTGCGTTAAGTGCTTTTTCAACCGCCATCTTGCAGTGGTTGCAGGACATTCCTTCTATTTTGAGTATCTTTTTCATGGTTTCTGTCTCTTCCTTTCTAATTTCGTTTTCCTCAGGAATAATTTCTTGCGGAATCTCTTTGATTTTCAATCTGAACGGTTTGAATCCGTACAGTCTTGATGCGTTACCGACCACAAACAGCGAGCTGAGGCTCATTGCAGCAGCGGCATACACCGGGCTGAGCTGCCAACCAAAAATAGGTGTGAAAACACCGGCAGCAAGCGGAATGCCTATGAGATTGTATATAAACGCCCAGAATAGATTTTGTTTGACATTCCTTATAACCGAGCGGCTCAGCTTTATTGCAGTGACAACATCGGTCAGGCGGCTCTTCATCAATACTATATCGGCCGCTTCGATGGCAATATCCGTACCTGCGCCGATTGCAATACCAACATCAGCACGAGCAAGCGAGGGTGCATCGTTGATACCGTCGCCGACCATGACAACAGTGTGCTTCTGTTCAACCAGCTCACGGACATGTCTTTCCTTTTCTTGAGGCAGTACCTCGGCAATTGCTTTGTCTATGTCAAGCTTGGAGCGAACATATTCGGCAGCGGCGTTGTTGTCTCCTGTCAGCATAACAACATTCAACCCCATCCGTTTCAGTTCTGCAACCGATTCCTTTGCTTCGGGCTTTATTGTGTCGGCAGTAAAGATCGCTCCGAGCAGTCTGCTGTTTTCTGCAAAATATAGCGGTGTTTTACCTTGCGAGGTATACAGCTTTGTAGATTCGGTTATTGTAGATATGTCTATACCGCTTTCACGCATAAAGGCAGCGTTTCCGCCGATTACAGCAGTGTTATTTATTGTTCCGCTGACACCTCTGCCTGCAATTTCGGTGAATTGTGTAACTGGGTATAACACAATCGCGTTTCCATCGGTATACCTGCATACAGCCTCTGCAAGCGGATGCCCTGATTGCCGTTCCAGTGAGCCTGCAATGCGTAAAAATGCATTTTTATTTATACCTGTTGTTACAATGTCGGTGACTGAGGGAGTACCAATCGTAATTGTGCCTGTCTTGTCCATCACAACAGTGTCAACCTTGTGAAGTCTCTCAAGTGCCGCTGCACTTTTGACAAGTATGCCGTTTGCTGCTGCTCTGCCTGTGCCGACCATTATCGCAACAGGTGTCGCAAGTCCGAGCGCGCAGGGACAGCTTATGACAAGCACTGCGATCGCAGTGTAAAGTGCGTATTCAAAGGGTTTTCCGAGAATTAGCCAGACAATTGCGGATAAAATCGCAATACCGGTTACAATCGGCACAAAAATGCCGCTGATTTTATCGGCAAGCCGTGCAATCGGTGCCTTTGAGGATGCAGCTTCATCCATCAACCGGATGATTTCTGAGAAGGTTGTATCATTTCCGACACGCTTTGCGGTGAATTTTATATATCCGTTTTTGTTGACAGTAGCGGCAATTACCTCATCTCCAACCGATTTGTCAACCGGAACACTTTCGCCGGTTATTGCAGACTGGTCAACTGCCGCATTTCCTTCGATGACTACACCGTCAGCAGGAATACTCTGTCCGGGTAATACAATAACAGTGTCACCAACGGTTAACTCCTCGGTTGGGATTGTAATTTCTTTGCCGTCACGGACAACAGTTGCTGTTTTTGGTGCCAGCCCGACTAATTTTGTCAATGCATTAGCGGTTTTGTTCTTTGAACGTGCTTCGATATATTTACCGACTGTAATTAATGTCAGTATGGTTGCTGCCGATTCAAAATAAAGATCCGCAGCATACTTGTGTGCTGTGTGTAAATCATTATGACCATAAGCGTAGCTCATCATAAATAGGGCGAACACACCGTAAGTAAGCGCTGCGCCTGAACCAAGGGCAATTAATGTATCCATATTAGGACTGCGTTTCCAAAGCAGATTGAATCCCCGGCTGTAATATTCTCTGTTTACAAAAACAATAGGAAGCGAAAGCAGAAACTGTAACAATGCATTCGACAGCATGTTTTCGTTCCCGCTCAGAAAAGAGGGAAGAGGCAATGAAATCATATGCCCCATCGCCAGATACATGAGAAGGATCAGAAATACTATCGAAACAGTGAGCCGTGTCTTGACGCTGGTGTGTTCATCACCGATCATAGGTTGATTTTTTTTTACTGATGTTTGACTGACATTTGCGACTGATGCTGCGTAACCTGCTTTAGATACCGCATCCATTATCACCTTGCTGTCAACATTATCATTGAATGCAACTGTCATACTACCGGCAAGCAGATTGACACCCACATTTTCGACGCCTTCAACTTTTGCAACTGCTTTTTCGACCTTTGATGCACAAGCCGCACAACTCATACCGTTTATTACAAATTTCTCTTTCATAACTCTCTTTCCAGTCCTAAAAATAAATTTTAGACATATAGTTTTATCTTTTCTGCAAATAAGGCAGAATTCGGCTTAAGCCAAATAAACTGACTTAAGCCGAATCAATAAAACTTTCAGCTAAGAAAGATATAAATCAGATTATCTGACGACTATATTAAATATTTTATCCTGGATATAGATCTTTTTAACGATTGTTTTACCTTCAAGCGCTGCCGTAAATTTTTCGGTTTTCCCGATTACGGTAAACACATCTGCCTCACTGCTGCCGACATTCATTGTGATTACGCCCTTGAGTTTGCCGTTGATCTGGACTGCAATTTCGGCAGATGCAACCTTTGTCAGCTCTTCGTCATACTCTGGGAAGGCTGCAAACGAAACAAAGTCGTTATGCCCGAGTCTTTCCCACATCTCTTCGCAAATATGTGGTGCAAACGGAGCGAGCATTCTGGTGAACACTTCAAGATAATGCTTGTCAAGACCGCCGGCATTGTAGATATCGTTCATCAGAGACATCATTGCGGCGATGGCGGTGTTGAACTTCATATCTTCGATGTCAAGAGTAACCTTCTTGATTGTGCGGTGAAATGCCTGTTCAATTGAAAGATCTGTTTTATCCTTGAGCATATCGGACAGACTATCGAATCTTTCAAGAAAACGTTTTGAACCTTTGATGCTCTGAGATGACCATGTAGCTGTCTTCTCAAAATCGCCGACAAACATCTCGTAAAGCCTTAATGTATCTGCACCATAACTATTGATGATATCATCGGGATTGATAACATTTCCTCTCGACTTTGACATCTTTTCACCGTCTTCACCGAGTATCATTCCCTGAGAGGTACGCTTTTTATACGGTTCAATGCAATTTATTACTTTAATATCATATAAAAATTTCGCCCAGAAGCGTGAGTAAAGCATATGAAGTGTCGCATGCTCCATACCACCGTTGTACCAGTCAACCGGCATCCAGTAGTCAAGCGCTTCTTTTGAAGCAAGAAAATCACTGTTCTTCGGATCGCAATAACGCAGGAAATACCAGGATGAGCCTGCCCACTGAGGCATTGTATCTGTTTCTCTCTTTGCAGCACCACCGCACTTCGGACAGGTTGTATTCACCCAGTCGGTCATGTTTGCAAGCGGAGATTCACCGTTGTCTGTCGGCTCGTATGATTCAACCTCAGGTAATGTGAGCGTAAGCTCTGACTCGGGTATTGGTTGCCAACCGCATTTTTCGCAATAAACCAGCGGAATAGGTTCTCCCCAATAACGCTGTCTTGAGAATACCCAGTCGCGAAGCTTGAAATTTATCTTGGGTGTACCGATACCCTTTTCAGAAAGGTATTCAGTGATTTTCTTCTTTGCTTCCTTGACTTCAAGTCCATTAAGGAAGCCCGAATTTATCATAACACCTGTTTCAACATCGGTGAATGCTTCTTCTTCGATATTTCCGCCCGCAACAACCTCAACTATTGGGAGGTTAAATTTCTTCGCGAATTCAAAGTCACGGGTATCGTGTGCAGGAACCGCCATAATCGCACCTGTTCCATATGTGATAAGTACATAATCGGAAACAAAAATCGGAATCTCTTCGTTTGTAACAGGGTTTATTGCTGTTACACCCTCAAGCTTTACTCCTGTCTTGTCCTTGACAAGTTCTGTTCTTTCAAAATCGCTCTTTTTTGCAGCTTCTTCTCTGTATGCAATTATATCGTTATAATTTGTGAGTTTATCAGCCCATTTTTCAATATAAGGATGTTCGGGTGAGATAACCATATAAGTTGCACCGAAAAGCGTATCGGGACGGGTTGTATAAACACGGAGCTTATCTCCGGCAGTGGTTGTAAAGTCAACATCAGCACCGTATGAACGGCCGATCCAGTTGATTTCGGCAAGCTTAACCCTCTCAATATAGTCAACTGTTTCGAGGTCGTCGATAAGTCTGTCGGCATATTCGGTGATTTTGAGCATCCACTGGCTCTTGACCTTGCGGATAACTTCGCTGTGGCAGCGTTCACAGGTCCCGTTAACAACCTCTTCGTTTGCAAGAACAACCTTGCAGGATGTACACCAGTTTACTGCCATTTCTTTTTTGTATGCCAGACCATGCTTGAAAAGCTGAAGAAAAATCCATTGTGTCCATTTGTAGTAGTTGGGATCGGTTGTATCGATTTCCCTTGACCAGTCGAAGGAAAGACCGAATGATTTTAATTGAGATGTAAAACGTGCAACATTATCTTTGGTTACAATTTTTGGATGTATGTGATTTTTAATCGCAAAGTTCTCAGTAGGAAGCCCGAAAGCATCCCATCCCATGGGGAACAGAACATTATAGCCCTGCATACGACGTTTGCGTGCAATAATATCAACTGCCGTATAAGACCGCGGGTGACCGACATGAAGACCTGCACCTGACGGATATGGGAATTCAACGAGCGCATAGTATTTGGGCTTGCTTTTGTCAACCTCAACTCTAAATGCCTTCTTTTCTTCCCATTTATCCTGCCACTTTTTTTCTATGGCTTTATAATCATATTTCATTTATATCATTTCCTTTTTGTTTATTCTGTAACTTAATTACTGTTCTATGGTTTCAACCGGAATATTTTCAGCATCAACCCATAGTCGTTCAAGGTTATAGAATTCGCGGGCATCTTTGGTGAATATGTGTACAATCACTGTGCCATAGTCCATCAAAATCCAGGAAGAGTTACCGAAGCCTTCGATATGGCTGGGTTTGATCTGGAGGGTTTCGAACAGCTTGAATTCGACCTCATCAGCAAGTGATTTTATATGTGTTGAGGAAGTACCGGTTGCAATGACAAAGCAATCGGCTATAACAGTCTCCTTCGACAACCCGAGCAGCATTATATTATTTGCTTTCTTTGAGTCAAGTGCGTTCACAACAAGCTTTCCAAGCTCGATTGCTTTTTGTCTTGCCTCGTTTTCATGTATATTAATAGAATTCATTCGTTATTTCCTTTCGATAATCGATTTATTTTGAGTATCATAGAGTTTCTTGCTATTATTGTATGTGGATGTAAAAGCTCATCACGCTCCATAATCTCGATAACTGTCATTCCGAGAGCCTTGATAATTGATTTTTCAAGCACGAATGGATCACAGTTTTGGAGCAGTGTGTCGTAGTATTGTCTTAGCTCTGTACACCCGTCATATTTTCTGTTTGGCTCAATGTAGTCAGCAAACAATATTACCATATCAAGCGGTTGCATATCGGGACTTCCGGTTGTGTGGCAGCGTATTGCATTGTAAACCGCATCGGATATATCGAACCTGCTTTTCGCAACGGCAGCAGCTGTAATTTGATGCAATACCCGATCCGAATTCAGTGTGAGCTCATCTAGTGTTATGTTATATTCCTGACATAGTCGTATATGTTCGTCGCGTGTCAGATATTTTGTTATATCATGAAGTATGGCAGCCGCTTTCACTTCTTCGATGTTTAAGGTAGGGAAGTGTGTTTTTGCAAGCCTGGCGGCAGTATCACATACTCCCAGAGTATGATTCATACGCCGTTCAGGTACAGCTGCAATCATTGCATCAAAATTGTACATTTTAATTCCTTAATATTTATTGATATAAATTATTTGCTTTTATATAATCGACAACCCTCTTGTCGAGATAATTTTCTATATTTTTACCTGATTTCAACTCAGCCCTTATTTCTGTTGATGAAATTACAGTTGGTGTATATACAAGTACCATTATATCTGCTTTGTATTTGTTTCTTAGTCGTTCACACTCATCTGATAATTGCTTTTCGGGCAGTTGCGAGCGGTTTGTGACAGCAAGCTTAACATGAGTCAGCAGATATTTGAACCTATACCATTTTTCAAAAATGAACAGCATATCATCACCGATACAAAGTACAATTTTGTGTTCGGGATACAGCTCTTCAAAGTGACGTACAGTATTATATGTGTAGGAAGTGCTGTTGTTCGAAAGCTCAAAATTTGACACCTCACCTAGTGTATTGAAAGCAAGCCTGCAAAGCTCATATCTTTGTTCCGGTGAGGGGCTGTTCTTATCTATCATTTTATGCGGGGGGATGTTACTTGGCATTATAATAAGCTTGTCAAGTTTAAATTCATCATTAAATGCTTTCGCTGCACGATAATGACCGATGTGAGGCGGATTGAAAGTACCGCCAAAAATACCCAACAGCTTCATTTGGGCAGTACAATTATTGGTTCTTTTGCAGGGCGGTACAGTACAAAGCGGGTACCGATAACCTGAACAATGTCAGCAGCTGTACGTTCAGCGAGAATTTTCGCAGCTTCTCTCGAGGTGAGTGGTGAGGCTTCAAAAACTCGAGCCTTGATAAGCTCCTTTGCAGTCAGTGCAGCATCAATCGTTTGAACAACATTGTCGTTCATCCCATTTTTCCCGACTTGAATGATAGTATCTAAATTTGCAGCGATTGAACGCAAATATGCTCTTTGTTTGCTTGTTAACATATAAAGCTCCGTTTCAGAATTATTTTATTTAGTGTTTACAGCTGCCGCAGCAGTTGTCGAAATAGCCCTCAAGATTAAGCTTGCCATCGATGAATCCCAGCCTTTTTGCTGTATTCGGGGTTGCTTTATCCAGGTATATTGCTTTTTTTGTTGCGTTTTTCTCAATGAAATTTAGTACCGCTCTACCGGCAATGATTAATGAATCCTCGTCATCATAATCTTCTTTATTACGCAGAACGAGAATTTCTCCACCATCAGCCGTCAGTTTGAACTGACAGACACCGATTTCTTTTTCATCTTCGTTTATTGAATATGTGAGTGCATTGTCGTCGGATACGGTGCAACAAAGCTCACAAAGTCTGCGTTTACTGTTTATTTCAAATATCGGTGATATTCTAAGCATTAGATCCAACTCGTCCTTTTAAATAATTTACTTCGTCTTTGGTCAGCTTTCTGATTGCTCCGGGTTGCAGGTTGCCAAGCTTTAAATCACCGATTGCAACTCTTTTGAGTTCGGAAATTTCTAACTTAACCATAGCGCACATCTTGCGAATCTGACGGTTCCTGCCTTCGTTAAGGATAAACTTAAGTGTTGTTGATTTCGAATTGCGGTATTCAATCGTCACCTTAACAGGCTTTATTTTTTCGCCTTCTATTTTATCGATTGCCATCAGATGATTCAGCATATACGAGGTAATTTCACCCTTTACTGTGACAATATATACTTTTTCGACATGGTAACGTGGATGCGTTAGCCTGAGAGCAAGCTCGCCGTCGTTTGTTAAAATCAGAAGTCCTTGTGATGCTCTGTCAAGTCTTCCGACAGGATAAACTCTGAATTCTATGCCTCCAAACAGATCAGCAACGCATTTTTCAGCATGTGAGTCATCCATTGTTGTCACATAGCCTGCCGGTTTATTCAGCATATAATATACCTTGCGTTCCTTTTCACCGACAACTTCACCGCGGAATTCGATTATATCGTCTTCGATAACCTTTTGTCCGATAACGGCAGTCTTGTTGTTGACCTTAACTTTTCCTTCAGAAACTGCAGCATCAGCTTCACGACGTGAACAAATTCCCGCGGCAGCAAGATATTTTTGTATTCTTTCTTCAGCCATTAAATAGTTTTCTCCAAAAATTTATTTTCTTTAGTCTTATATTATCTGTAGCTACCAGCGGCAGCTCATATATTATCCTGCTATCTGTATAATATGTTACCTTGCCGATTGGATCACCTTCATATACGGGAGCATATATAAATTGCGGAAGTGATATTATTGATGTTATCTCACTGTCAGCAGGGACACAAACATAAGCTTCTGCTGTATTCTGGCATATAACAGAATCGTTTTCACCACCTACAACATTCACCCTGTAGCTGTGATCCATTATACCGACAAGAGTTTTTCCTTGGTAGTTCTCGAAGCCCCAATCGTGCAGCTGCTTATGTATTGCCCAGTCGTTTGAGCAATCGAGAGTAACTGCAATCAGTGTCTGTCCGTTTCTCCTTACAGCTGTGACCAGGCATCTGCCGGTTGCTTTGGTATAACCTGTTTTGACTCCTACAGCACCTTCAAAGGAACTCAGCAGTTTGTTATGGTTGACAAGTATTCTGCCGTTTTCAACTCCATCATAGGGTATTGTCTTTTTCTTCTCGGAAACGATTTTTCTGAATATATCATTTCGCATAGCAACTGCTGTCAGTGTTGCAAGGTCCTCAGCGGTTGTGTAGTGGTTGTCATCCGACAGTCCGTGCGGATTTGAAAAGTGTGTATTTTTAAGTCCGAGTGCAGCTGCCTTCCGGTTCATCCTGTCAACAAAGCTAACAACATCACCGCATGCAGCTATTGCAAGTGTCGTTGCAACATCGTTGCCCGACTCTAAAAGCAGACCATACAGCAATTCTTCGGTCGTCAGTGTTTCGCCCTCAAGCAGATATATTGACGAACCTTCAATACCGACAGCTTCCTTCGGGATTGTGATTTTCTTTGATAAAGGAAGCAAATCGAGTGCAACGAGTGCAGTCATTATTTTCGTTGTGCTTGCCATTCCTAACTTTTCGTTCGGGTTAAGCGAGGTTAGAACATGCAACGATTCCATATCGATGAGCATGACAGACTTTGCGGTTGTTTCAAGCGGGAATCCGGTTGCTATATCATAACATAATTGTAGCGGTTCATCGCTGTTGTTAGCTGAATAACCTGCGAAACAAGCAAGCTCCGGAGAAAAAAGCGGAACAAACGACAGAATCAATAATGCAGTGATAATAAAGCAAGCGCCAATAATCAGTAGCTTTTTAATATATTCGGGTTTCAAGATCATACATCCCCTTTGTGATAACAAATATCAAACTAACAAATGAATCTCTGTTTTATCATTCTATAAAAACCGAAAATTATAGGTTTTTATAGAATGGCTGATGTAATTCATTTTTTAGTTTTATATTAATAATTTATATAGCTTTCAGGGGAATTATATGTTATATGGAACTATTATTCTTCGTCTGTAATATCCGTTTCAACTTCAACGGTTTTCTTATTTTTGTTTGGTAGGACTGATTTGATTTTTTCAATTATATCGGGCATGCGGTCAATAAGTCCGTTAACCGTGTCGATAGTTTTATTGACAGGGTCGGAGGGAGCAGAAAAGCTTGACGGAGATTTCAGGTCGATGACACGCACATCACCGTAAGCTGCGATAATGAATCCGAGCGGAATAACAGTAACGCCTGCACCGTTGCCTCCGGCAAAGTTCGCTGATTTATCGGGAGCTTTACCACCGAAATCACTGCCGCCCGATGCAAAGCCTACCGAAACCTTCGAAAAAGGGATAACTGTAATATTCTCATTGACAATAATAGGTGTACCGATTACTGTGTTAGCGTCAGCAACATTCTTTATATTGCTCAGAGCTGCTTCAATCATTTGTTTTATCGGAGTTTCGTTCATTGCCATAACCTTTCCTTTCAATCTTCTGAATTTTTTATAATTTATATTATACCAACAAATAAATTTTATTTTGTCATTCGATAAAAAACCGTAAATAATAAGTTATTCATCAAATGGCTGGTTAAATTAGTTTGTTATTTTCATATAGTAGTATTGCCATTTTTATTTCTCTTAGAATAGAATTTTAAGAATCCGCTACCGCCCTTTACTGTGCATACCAGTGCCTGCCACATAAGCAGTGAGAGGGATATTGATGCTTTGATTGATGATTTTTCACCGATGAAGTCCGGGATAACTTCAGCATTGTATACGCCTTTTTTCCTTCTCGGTTTTAGTGTTGTAAGTATTGCAGTCAACGAATACAACGCACCGGTTGCCGCACCGTACATAATTGCTGTTGTCGCAGCATCTCCTGTTGCAACAGTGACTGATATATTATATTTATCTATCCGCAGATAACCAAGAAATTTTTTTATCAACGACATCAGAACGTCGTTGATAAGCTTGATAACATCGCTCACATTCAGAGGTTTTCTCGGTTCTGCGGGTTCCTTTTCTTTCGCTTTTTTAGGTTTTTTTTCAGCTGTCGGCTTTTTTTCTTTATGAGCCTTTGTTGAAAATTTCCCCATGTCGAATTTAATAAATCCAATCTTAAGTATTACTGAAACATTGTCTGTATAAGAAACTGTGACTGACAGTCTGATAAACATCAGAACACCAATCAAAATAAAAAAAGCAATTAAAATATACAAAAATGTCATTATAACTCAACACCTTTATCGGTTATACCCGTTTCCGGTATGCTGCCCGTCAGCAGATCATCAATCGTCTGTTGTTCGGTGAATTCTTCACCGGTCATTTGCATTAACCCATTTTCGGACGAATGGGGAAGCTCGGATAATGAAGATAACCCGAAGCATCTGAGAAATGTATTGGTTGTAACAAACAGTGTAGGTCTGCCGGGTGCATCAAGTGTGCCATCCTCGCGTATCAGACCTTTATCGCAGAGCGATGAAACTATTGATGCAGAGTCTACACCTCTGACCTGTTCTATAAAAACGCGTGTTACAGGTTGGTTGTATGCTATTATCGCTAGCACCTCAAGAGATGCCTTCGATAACGGAGGTAGCTTCTTCAGCTCCAGCACTGCCTTGACATAGGGTGCGAATTCCTGCTTTGTGCAAAGCTGCAATGAGCCTTCAAGAAGTATTATGCCAATACCGCTGTTTGTTTGACGGTAGCGTTTCTCAAGTATATGTCTTGCTTTATATAACTCTGCTTCGGTTACTGCAAGTATACTGCAGAGCCGTTCTATCGGAACAGGCGAGCCTGCCGAAAAGAGCATTGCCTCAACAGCACCGGCAAGCATTTCAATATCTGCTGATTCAATTGTCGGATTTCCGTTCAAGGTGATGTCCATCGGTTTTTACTTCCTTTCGGGAAATTTCAAGGCTACATAAATAGTATTAGTGCCGGGCTTTCGGCTGATATCAATTCTTTCGTTTCCTATCAACTGTAAAAGTGCCAGGAATGCTGCGCAAAGCTCATTTATGGAATTGATTTGTTTAAACAGCTCATCAAAATCAACTTTTTTTATCCTGTATAATCTGCGTAACAGCCAAATTGTCTTTTCTTCAATCGAATACTCCCTTTTGTTCGAAAGGTTTTCAAACAGTTCGTTTTTCTGTTCGGACTTTGCAGCCAACCTTGAGTATATTCTTTCAAAGGCTTCAATCAGCTGTTCCTTTTCATGCGGTCTTTCATATGGAAGCTCAATTATATCAGGCTGCTTTGCAAAGCGGTCGAAGTATTTTTCTGATCTTATTTTGAGAAATTCCGCTGTAGACTTTGCTCTCTGATATTCGAGCAATGCATCAACCAAAGGCTTTCTTGGGTCTTCTTCATCATTCTTGGGTAATAGCATTTTCGATTTTATCAGCATCAACTCTGCCGCCATATAGATAAACTCGACTGCAATGTCCATATTCAGACTTCTCATCGCTTCGATATGCTCCATGTATTGGTCTGCAATATTCGAAATGGGAATATCGAGTATATCGATTTTGTGCTTTGAGATAAGCGTAAGCAGCAGATCAAGCGGTCCTTCATACTTTTCGATTTCTATTCTGAGTGTTTCCATAGAATATCACATAAACGGTGAAAATATCAAATTGAAAAACGAAATATAAGCAGATAAAACCGCATCACCGAAGAACCATATTATACCACTAAAACCACCCATAAATAATAAAATATAAAAACCTATTTGAATATATCTTTCATACCTTACAACATAATAAGCGGCTTTTTGAGGTAATGCGGATATTAATAATTTTGAACCGTCCAGCGGAGGTATTGGAAATAGATTAAATACTCCGAGAACAATATTAATTTTAATTAAATAGATAAACATATAGCTAAAAAGATACAATAATTTATCAGTAAAGCTACCGGTGATACCATATTCTGATAATACAAACATGTTAATATGAAATATGCCTAAGATATATAAAATTAACATTATTATAAATGCCATCAGAAAGTTCGAAAGTGGACCGGCAATTGACACGAGAGATATATCACGGCGGGGTTTTTTAAAATTTCTCGTTATTATGGGTACAGGTTTTGCCCAACCGAAGCCGACAAAAATAAGTAAAGCTAATCCGATGGGGTCTATATGCTTTGCAGGATTAAGAGTTAATCTCCCGAGATTGCGGGCAGTTGGATCACCGAGTTTATATGCAACATATGCATGGGATAATTCATGTATTGTAGATGCAATAAGAACACATGGCAATGAAACTAAAATATAGGGCAGCATTTCCATCAGATTACCTGATTGTATCGCTCTTAATAACATTATGGAACCCTTTCTGATAAATATTTATTTCAGTTCGACGATGCTTTTTTTCCATACATCGAGCGGTTTATAACCCATCAGTGTTGTTACGGTTGCGGCAATGTTCGCAAGTCCGTATTTGCCGTCAACAACAGTGTATTTATCTTTGCTTGTATTATCGTAGAAAATGCAGGGAACCGGGTTGAGGGTGTGTGCGGTCTTAGCCTTCGGCTTGCCGTCTTTATCACGTTTTGCGGCTCCTGTTTTTTTGTCTATCTCGTACATCTCGTCTGCGTTTCCGTGATCGGCTGTGATTATTGCAATACCGCCGACTTCGTCAACAACGCTGAGGATTCTGCCCAGACAGAGGTCGAGTGCTTCCATTGAAATGATAGCTGCGCGGAGTACACCCGTGTGCCCGACCATGTCGCCGTTGGGGAAATTTACACGCAGAAATTGATACTTTCCGCTTCTGAGAGCCTCGATAAGCTTGTCTGTTATTTCAGCGCATTTCATCCAGGGACGCTGCTCAAACGGAACAACATCTGACGGAACTTCAAGATAATCTTCAAGTTCCTCCGAGAATTTGCCGCTGCGGTTACCGTTCCAGAAGTAGGTTACATGACCGTATTTCTGGGTTTCGGAAACAGCAAACTGTGCAACGCCGGCTTTTGCAAGAAACTCCCCGAAGGTATTGCTGATTTCGGGCGGATTTACAAGGAACCTGCTCGGGATGTGTGCGTCACCGTCATACTGTAGCATACCGGCATACATAACCTTCGGGCGGGTGCCTCTGTCAAAGTAGGTGAAGCTGTCAGCCTCAAATGCCTTAGATATCTCAATGGCTCTATCGCCCCTGAAGTTGAAGAAAATAACGCTGTCGTTGTCAACAATTTTGCCGACAGGCTGTCCGTTTTCTGCAATAACAAAGGACGGGAGGTCCTGGTCAATAACCTTGCTTTCACTGCGATAAGTTGTAATTGCTTCCTCAGCGCTTGCAAACTGTCTGCCTTCACCAAGAACGTGAGTTTTCCAGCCTTCCTTGACCATGTTCCAGTTGGCTTCATATCTGTCCATTGTTATGCTCATTCTGCCACCGCCCGATGCAATCTCAACATCGTAGGAAGCATCACGCAGCTCTGCGAGGAATGCCTCGAAGGGAACAACATAATCAAGCGCACTTGTTTCTCCGACATCTCTGCCGTCGAGCAGTATGTGAACACGAGCCTTTTTGACACCGTCAGCCTTTGCTCTGACAAGCATTGCTTTAAGATGGTCTATATGTGAATGCACATTACCGTCCGAGAACAGACCGATAAAGTGGAGTGTTGAGTTGTTTGTTTTGCAGTTTGCCACTATGTCCGTCCAGGTTTTGCCTTCAAACATTTTACCGCTTTCAATTGCAGTGGAAACAAGCTTTGCACCTTGCGCAAAAACCTGACCTGCCCCGAGCGCGTTGTGGCCAACCTCTGAATTGCCCATATCTTCATCCGACGGAAGCCCGACGGCAACACCGTGTGCCTGGAGCGATACCATCGGGTATGTTGCCATTATCCTGTCAAGGGTAGGTGTCTTTGCGAGCGTAACCGCATTGCCTTCGCTTGCAGGCGCAAGTCCGACTCCATCCATTACAATTGTAAGTATGTACGGCTTTTTGTCATCGAAAACACCATTGCTTATTTTTTTGATTTCCATAAAGGTTTCCTTTCAAGCTGAGATGTGTGTAAATTTTATTTTTATCAGTATAAAATAATAAAAAAATATGCTTATAAAATTGCATTCATTGTATTATTATACACCAAAAATGCTTTGTTTGCAATAGGAGACAGTATAATTTATTTATGAAACGGTGAATATGGCGAAATGTAAACAATTTGTAAACATGATAATTTTTATTTTTTTGCGCAACATTTGCGGCCTGTAAAATGTATTATAAGTGAATTTAAATTTATTTATTAATATTTGAAATATTTTTCAATTTCCGCGACACCTTTTCGATTTTTTTTCGTTATATTATATGAAAGATTAGTATTATGCATAACAGACTGCTCGTATGATAGCATTATACAATATAACGGAAACATTGCTCTGCTGTTTGAAAGCCATAGTCATAATTTCGAAAACAAATCAATTATCATAGGGGGAATCAACAAAATGAAAGCATTAAAATTTCTAAAATTAAGCTTCACATTCCTAATGTTAGCAATATGCATTAATTATATGGGTTGTACTTCTTCTCTTTATACATGTGAAATTATTGATTCATCACAAGAAAATGACTTTTTTAACAATAATACCGATAAGCTTAGTTCGGTTGAAATCAATGGGAAAATTTATAACCTTGTATACAAAAAGAGCAGACTTTCTGAACTAACCAATGAAAAAATTGATCATTATTCAATAACTGCAGGCACAGGCTTGGAGGAAAGCAGCGAACCATTAATTAGTATTGATTCAGAGCATAATGACATATTATTTTACCTTGGAATAACTCCCTATCCGGCGATAGACGAAATCGAAAAATTATCTGATGAAGAGTTAAAAAATGCTGTTGAGGAATTAATGTCTGATGAGATAGACTTCGCAAAGTATAATGATTTTTCCGCTTTTTACCCCGGCTCTATAAGAAATTGTATTCTGACATGGCAGGTTAAATATGATTATACGCTTAATGTTAAATTAATAGTTTACATAAATAGCGAAGGGTTGATATACTGTGTGCAGAAAATTGACAGCTGCCGTGAGGGTGTGGTTGCTCCGTTCCTCAGCAATGATGAAAGAGATACACTTATCTCAAAAAAACTGCATGAAAAATTAAAAATCGACGCTAATGAAATAATTAATTTTACTATTGAATCCGAATTACTTACATTAAATCGTGGGAAAGATGCCGTTGATTATACAGTAAAGGCTACTACCGAAGATGGGTTTTACGATTTATATGTTATTCAAATCTTTAAAAATAAGTGATATGCTTTTCTCGATTAAAAATTTTTTATGAGAGATTAATATTATACACAACAAACAGCTCGTGCGATAGCATTTTATGATATTTTAACATTTATGTTGACTTTGTCATAAGGCGATGGTATTATGTAGATGAATATACCATATTAGCATTATTGTACTCATATGGTATAAGAAGTTACTACTAAGCTACAGAAAATGCGGAGCATTTTTCAGAGTCAATTTATTGACTTTGCCAACCGTTTAAATACGAAAAAATCGATTAATCTACTGTTGGCTTTATAATCAAAAGGACGGAAAAAATGAAAATAAAAACCGCTTTTATCTCACTCTGTCTGTGCCTTTGCTTGTTGATGACAATGCTTACAGGCTCAACTGCTTTGCCAGTGCTTGCACAAGCTGAAACAGCTACACAAAACGAAGCTGTGCTGACAGGCAACGAAGCTCTTACAGGCGTAACAGAATTGCCTGCTGAGGTTGGGGACGATGTTGTTTTCGAGGAATTAACTCGAGATGCTGTACCTGACATCGTAGGATATGAAAAAGCTATTGAAAAAGGTCATATCGCAAGGCTCAAGAGTGAAGAAAAAGATTTATATTCTGTTG
>Ga0154581_118_pt1 | contig 133004 bp, 122 predicted proteins | sample RifGroF2_FD_116010 | JGI IMG/M metagenome (GOLD analysis project Ga0154581, IMG submission 116010) | Clostridiales bacterium GWF2_38_85 | reverse complement strand
TGTTATACTCTAACTGGCTCATTTGTTCATCCTTTGTTTGTGTTAGTGTGGTAACCAACATTATATCAAAGTTTGCTCTTTTGAGCCATACTTTTTATTTTTTTCGGTGAAGTTGTTTTTTCGATCGGTCACTTTTATTTAGTTTCAAGCTAAGAATATCCTTTATTGACAAATCATATAACTTGTAATATAATAAGTTGAATTGTAGTATTTTGTGGAACTATAAGTTTGGAGGTTAACAATGATATTATATATAAAACAAAAGGTGTTTTCCTGGTCAGACAAGTTTACAATCAAAGATGCTAACGGCGAAGATCGATACTTCGTTGAAGGTGAGATTTTCTCTTGGGGGCATAAGCTTCATGTGTTTGATGCACACGGACATGAGGTTGCATTCATTAAGCAAAAGCTTATGACATGGCTGCCGAAATTCGAAGTATATATGAATGATAATCTTGCGGTTGAGGTTATTAAAGAATTTTCGTTTTTCAAGCCGATATATTCCCTGCGTGGTGTTGATTGGATAGTAAACGGTGAATTTTTATCACATGATTATTCTATTGTTAATGGTAACGAGCAAATTGCAACTATTTCAAAAGCATGGTTTACCTGGGGAGACAGTTACGAATTGAATTTCTCCGACAATGTTAATGAGATTCTATTGGTTGCGACAGTTTTAGCAATCGACTGCGTATTGGAAGCTCAGAGTCAATCGAATACACATTAAGATAAGTTGCGGATTAAATTAAATACCGCTCATATTGCTTGAGCGGTATAATCATATTTCAATCGTTGTTATGGTATTAATTTATTCCTTCACACTCAAAACTTGTGTTATTGCTTGATACTTCAAACAGTAATTTATTATTCTCGAATAACCTAATTTTTGACTTTGATGTATTACTTTCATAAATCGTCCTGTCCATTTTACCGTTTTTAGGTGATGCTAACGGATGAGAATAATCGTGTGTGAGATCAGCTTCGAGAGTATATTTACCTTGGGTTAGAGTCAGTTTATTCTTTGTTACAGTAACAATTTTTACACCGAGATATGTTGCAAACCGATATTCCTTCTCTTTAAAATAAGCAACGGCAATACATCCCATAAACTTCGTGATATAAAATGGAATATGTGCTATTGATATCATTATGCTGCATTTTTCTGAAAAATCATTACATTGTAACCATATATATTTTTTAGGAAAAGAACGACCACTATCTCCCTCGATATATCCGGTTCCACCTGTGAAATCTAATTGCTTTTTATGTATTATTAAAGATCCATTTAATTTATGGTGCATGCTTACGATTTTATGTCTGCATTCCATTGGAAACAACTTAAAGGGTCCCATTATATCATATTTTAATGGAGTAATATTACTATATGATATTGAACCTTTGATACTGGGCAAATTCACAACAATGCCATTCCGACCAAAATAACAACCGGTAACATCCATGCTTTTGAAATTATATTGATAAGAATTGTCGTTTGTTATGACTTGTATAAATGCTGCGTTCTTTGTTCGCCCTGGAATAAGGCAAACTGTTTGTCCATTTTTTTGATGTTTATAATATGTTCCTTCAAAATACTCAGACATATCAACCTCTTAATATAAATTATCATGGTATAAAAATAGTATTGTACAAATGGATAACACCTTATACAAAAATTACATAGACTGCTAACAAATACATTATTAAGTGCTTTTATACGACAGTCTGACGACTTAAAGGTATGTTTTTTCGCATAATAAACATGATTTTATGTTTGGAGTTCTTAATAAAATTGAATCATAAAAAGCCAAAAAGCCTTGATTTATCAAGGCTTTTTATTGGCGCGCCTGGCGAGAATTGAACTCGCGACCTACCGCTTAGGAGGCGGTCGCTCTATCCCCTGAGCTACAAGCGCATGCCATACATTCTACACTCCGCAAACTATTTTGTCAACCTGAATTATGAATGTTTATTTTATTTCTTCTTTTTTGATTTCTTAAATGTTATAACTGCAATTGTACCTATTACTGCAGCACCGATGCCTGCAATGACAGCATATAAAGTATTTTTATTGTCATTCTTAGACTTTCCATTAGATACCTCTGATGCTGTTCCGCTTGTTGCTGTTGTATCTTTTACATTCAGTACGATATCAAACGAAGTTTCGTTCAGAGTTAATGTAATTTCGGTTTGACCTGCTTTTAATGCTTTCAATTTTGCATCGCTTTTATCAAACTCAACAATTGTATTGTCTTTTATCGAGATATTCAGTCTGCCTGCATCTGCACTTTCAGGGAATAATAATGCGCCAAGCTCAATCTCATCACCAACATCAGCTGTCAGAACCTCGTTTTCAACTCCAAGCAGCTCAACAGGTGTAAGCATTGCATTGATTGCTATCAATGCCTGTCCGGCTTCACCTGTATAATAAGGATATTTATGTGCTTGCATGATAAATTTATTTTTTAGTGTCTCAAGAAATCTGTCGGTTCGTTCGTAGTCGCCGACAGCAACCGCAGCTCTTGCAATTGTACACCAGGGGTATACATCACTCTTGTCAATAACTGCCCAATCCTTGCCTGCAACACCCTTTTGACCGAAATTGGAATTGAATTTCTCGTAAATCATTGTTGCGCGGTCTGCATTGTCATCTAAAAGACCAAACATAATCGGGAAAAGCTGTGCTGTTGCATGAGGATAAAACTGCTGAAGATTTTCGGGTGTTACCTCATCAATTGATTTTCCGTCTGCAAAAATACCGTAATAATACGCGCCGGCTTTTTCGTCCCACATATATTTTTCAAGTGCCGCATCAACCTTGTCTGCATATTCTGCAAGCTCGGCAGATTTCGTCTGATCATTATATACCGCATCATACAACGCCGCTGCTGCAACAAGACCGTTGTAAACCTCACAGTTATCCATCAGATAACAGACCTTATAGCTTGGCTTTGCATATGTCAGATCAATTTTGTCAACATAGGTTGAAAACAATGCATTCAATACTCTGTCAACATCCGCTTTCCTGTCTACGAACAAATCAGACTCACCGTAGGTTTGATAATAGTCATATAATATTCTGACAAACAATGCCGCATAGGAATCTGTCGAATCGTAATCGTTCGGGTTATCCTTCTGATTCGGATATTCGTCTTTGTGCATCTCATGCAGAGATATCTGTACTATTTTTGATGAATCGTTCGGATCGACAAAAACATAATAATCATATATTGTACCGTCGACTCCATATAAATCTGTTTCAGCTGTATTCAGGTTATCAAAATACCAGTTGATGAATTTTTCAACTGTTTCTTTTGATGTCTCCGGAGCTGCTTCAAGAATTCCGAGAATCGCGCTTTCAGAAAAGTAAGGCATGATTTTACCGCACTTCCAAGTCTTATAGGTTTCATCCGGAATACCATTTATGTCAGGTAAGTCCTTTGAAGCGAAATCATTTGTAACACTGACCGGATTCATTGGTAATGCACCATTTGAAAGCATAACTTTCTGTATGTATTCTGATTCACTCTTAGCAAGTGATTTATAAAACTTAGAATCATTCATTGTATATTCTCCCTCCGCTAATGTGATTATTGGTGCAAATATAAATGTTGCACACAATAATATGCATAATATTTTATGTATTTTCACAAAAATACCCCCGTATTGTTTTTAATATTTTATCATATTTACATCTCTTTGTCAACAAAAGCTATTGCACAACTAATAGAAATATGTTAAAATAAAAAAGTTGAAAACAATGTATATATTTAATGTATATAATGTATAAATGAATAAATTTAATCTTCTTCATTCATATTTTGATTTTCTCAGGAAAGGATATTTCTAATAAAATAATGAATACCAAAAATATTATTAAAATCGTTAAATTCGGCGGCAGCTCTCTTGCTGATGCAAATCAGTTCCAAAAAGTTGCTTCGATAATCAATTCCGACCCTTCAAGAGTATATATTGTCCCGTCAGCACCCGGAAAGCGTTTTGATAGCGATACAAAAGTAACCGATATGTTATTGAATTGTTTTAAAGCTATTGGTACAGATGAATTCAATACAATTTTTACAAATATTAAGGAACGTTATGACGACATAATAATTAACCTTGGGCTGGATTTATCTCTTACTGATGAATATATAGCAATCGAACAGAATATCAAAAACGGTTATTCAAGAGATTATATAGCAAGCCGCGGTGAATATTTAAACGGTATAATTCTTGCTAAGCTTTTGAATTATAATTTTGTTGATGCTGCAGAAATCATCTTTTTTGATGAAAACGGTGTCTTCAATCCCACACAGACTAATATCGTCGCCGAGAAAAAGCTTAAATCACTTCCAAATGCAGTTATCCCCGGTTTTTATGGTTCTATGCCCGACGGGACGGTCAAGACATTCTCAAGAGACGGCTCAGATATTTCGGGTGCAATTGTTGCTCGTGCCGTTATGGCAGACATATACGAAAATTGGAAAGATGTATCCGGCTTCTTAATGTGTGATCCCAGAATAATTAAAAATCCAAAACAAATCAAAGTAATAACCTACCGTGAGCTTCGTGAGCTTTCATACATGGGCGCAACGGTTTTACATGAGGATTCAATCTTCCCCGTTAAGCTTGCAGGAATACCCATCAACATCAGAAACACCAACAGCCCTGATGACGAAGGTACAATGATTGTTGCAACTTCACGTTGTAATGCGATGAATAATAACGATATTATTACCGGTATTGCAGGTAAAAAAGGGTTCTCTGTTATAAATATAGAAAAAGATATGATGAACCAAGAGCTTGGTGTTGGTATGCGTGTTTTAAAGGTGCTTGCTGATATGGGCATATCATTCGAGCATTTCCCATCCGGCATCGACACAATGAGCATTGTTGTAAATAAAGAAGCAATAACCGGTCATGAGAAAGAAATCATGGATAGAATTACTGCTTCTATAAATCCCGACAGCATAGACATTGAATCAGGTCTCGGATTGATTGCTGTTGTTGGACGGGGAATGATCAGAGCAACCGGTACTGCTTCGCGTATTTTTACAGCCATTGCCCGTGAAGGCATTAACATCAGAATGATTGATCAAGGTTCAAGCGAGCTTAATATAATTATCGGAGTTAACGAAAACGACTTTGTTAATACGATAAAAACAATATATAATGAGTTTGTAAAATAATTTTAATTATTATGTTCAACAAATAATTCATCTCATCTTCATAATGAAAATGAGATGAATTTTCGTTTCCAAGACAAATAATATTACTACATTAAATTCATAATACAAAACATTATCAAGGCTCCGGTAATTACACCGTAAAAAAATAAAACAGCTTTTCCTAATTGCTTTTTCAGATTGAATTTACGTTTCTGGCAATCTTCTGATATTCCTATTAATTTATTTGCCGTTGATACAATATCTTGATCTTCTTCGAGATGGTTTTCTGCATCCTTCAAAAATAATATTGCTTGTTCAAATATTGATTCTTTTTCGCATTTAATGATAATTGCTTTTTTTGTAAGTCCTTTTATCATTTTGTAAATTTTCGAGCCCTCTTCCCTACTTTTTTTTGATTTGACTTTACAGCAGAAACGAATTATGTTATACTTATAACAACTTTTTGAAAAACATATTACTTAATATTAACATCGTCGGAAAACATAGTTATTGAGTTGCAAAAGTTTGAAAGATAAATTCTTCAAACAAGAGTTTATGCCATAAAACATTGTGGTATAGTGTAAATTCGGTTTCACCAAATACATTTAATGTTGTTAAATTAAGTACAATTCCCACTTACAAAAAAAGGAATGGTCATAAATATGTCATTTTTAAATTTTAATTCCAATCCCGAAGTTGAGCTTGATACGCTGAAACAGGATCGAATGTATTACTACAAAAGAATTCTCTATTTATCCTTCATTGCGGCAACTCTTATATTCCTGCCGTATATAATTTATGACCGTGGTATATTCTTATACTATGGTGATTACAATGCCCAGCAGATACCCTTTTATCGGCATTGCATCGAAAGCGTTCATAACGGCTCGATTTTCTGGGACTTCGGCACTGACCTTGGAGCCAATTTTATTGGGAGCTATTCATATTATATGCTTGGCAGTCCGTTTTTCTGGATCATGTGTTTGTTCCCTTCATCCTGGGCACCTTATCTGATGGGCCCGATATTTATACTTAAGTTCATGACAGCATCTGTTTTTGCTTATGCATACCTCAAACGCTTTGTCAAAAATCCCAATAATGCTGTTATAGGCGGACTTTTATATGCATTCTCAGGCTTCGGTATTTATAATGTATTCTTCAACCAGTTTCACGAGATAATCGCTTTCTTCCCGCTGCTGCTTATCGGAATTGAGGAACTTGTCCAGAACAACCGCAAGGGACTTTTTGCTGTTGCTGTTATGCTTTGTTCGATGATGAACTACTTCATGTTTGCGGGACAGGTTGTATTCTGCCTTATCTATTTCTTTGCAAGAAGCATGAATTCAACCTTTAAGATAACCTTTAAAAAGTTCTTATGGCTGGCATTTGAATCAGTTCTCGGTTTTGCGATGTCTATGATAATATTTTTGCCCGGAGCGCTTGCCATTATTAACAATCCCAGGCTTAACTCCGGTTTTAAAGGCATGGGTGCATGGGTATACACAAAGAGTGGTAATGTTTACTGGGACAGAATATTGTCAATTATAGAAAGTTTCTTCTTTCCGCCCGATATCCCTTCAAGAGCAAACTTTTTCCCCGAAAACGGTGCAAGATGGGCTTCACTTGCTGCATGGATTCCGATGTTCGGCATGTCAGGTGTTATCACATATATAACAGCAAGGAAAAAGAGCTGGATAAGCTTATTATCAGTCATATGTTTTATTATGGCACTCGTTCCGGTATTTAATTCATTTTTCTTCCTTTTAAACAATGCTTATTATGCAAGATGGTTCTACATGTTGATATTGATAATGGTTCTTGCAACCATTATTGCAATCGACCGAAAAGAAATAAATTTCAAAAAAGGTCTTATTATCAATGGACTTGTCTGTGCTGCCTTTGCTATTGTTCTCGGATTAACATGGCGTGACAAGGACGGTAATTATCAATTAGGACAAGCGAATTTCATCGACAGGTTCTGGGTTTATGTTGCAATAGCCTTTGCTTCTCTGATTATTACCTATATTCTGATGAAATATTACCGCGGCAAGAAAACCTTTGATAAATTATTAACGTATGTTGTAATGACTACTATTGTCATATACGGTTCAAATCATCTATTCTATGGTAAATTACATTCTTGGAACAGCGATTATATGATTGATCAGGCGATAGCCGGTGATGAGGTTATGATTTTTGAAGGTGAGGAATTCTTCAGGATCGACACCTTTGAGGATTCACTTGACAACCTCGGATTGTACTGGGATGTGCCGAGTATCAGATGCTTCCACACAGTAGTTCCTCCATCGGTAATGTCTTTCTATCCGAAGTTCGGAGTTACACGTGATGTCGGTTCAAGACCCGAAGCTAAATATTACGGATTGCGTGGTCTGTTGTCAGTCAAATATGGCGTTATCGAAACCTCAAAGATAAATAAGGTTAAACCTGAGGGATTTACTGTACTTAATGAACAAAATGGTTATACTGTTCTGATAAACGATGATTTTATTCCCATGGGCTTCACATATGACAAATTCATGACCTACAGTGAATTTGATAAAATTTCGTCATCATCAAGGCATATATATTCTACTGCTTTCCTGATTGTACCGGATGAATTTGCTGATGAATATTCAAAGTACATGACCGAAGTTACTTTCTCTGAAAAAGGTTCTTTGGATTACGATGATTATGCAGTAAACTGCAAGCTTCGTGCTGAAAGCGCTGCCGAAAGCTTCGAATATGACAATAATGGATTCTCAGCTGAAATAACTCTTGACTCAGAAAACTATGTATTTTTCAGCGTTCCGAATGATGTCGGCTGGACAGCAACCGTAAACGGTGAGAAAGTTGAAATAATGGAAGTTTTCAACGGACTTATGGCAGTCAAATGCGAAGCAGGTGCAAATACAATCCGCTTCAATTATGTTGCTGAAGGTATGTATGAGGGTATATTTATAACTGTTGGTGCTTTACTGCTCTGGATTCTTTATATAATACTCAACAGGAAGCTCAGAAAACCCGAAAACAAACCTTATGCATTCTTCAAAGAAGACTATTTTGAAGAAGACTATATTCCTTATAATAAGAAAGAAGTATATAATAAACAATTTAATAATGTCCTTGATTTTACTGGATCACCTCCGGAAACTCCGAGCAGTCAACCTGATGATCAAAATAATTCTGAAAAGCCCGATTCAAATGAATAAATAAATTAACTTTGAGAATAATTTCATTATATGGAATTTGTTCTCGGAAAAAATCACCTCCGGGAAAATACATTTCCGGAGGGATTTTTATGTTAAAAAAAATAAAACTAATATCCTTGTTATTTCTCATTGGGGGTTCGATATATGCTCTGCTTGAAATTCTATATCGCAGAAAAACTCATATATCAATGTTTATCGCAGGTGGGGTTTGTCTTGTTCTTATACACTATTTTTGCAATGTTATAAATCCATTCTGCAGATTCTGCAAAGTAATAAAAGCGGCTATGTGCAGCGCGTTAATTACTGTAATAGAGTTTATAATCGGATTTTTTGTTAATATATTAATGGGCTTGCAGGTATGGGATTATTCGGAATTGTCCTTCAACCTTCTCGGTCAGATTTGCCCACAACTTACGTTTATTTGGTTTCTGCTTTCTTTTCCGGCGATATTTGTTACAGAAAAAGTGAATAAAATCACACAAAAATCAAAAGTAAATTTAAATATATAAATTTGAAATACAACATTCCGTTACTATCTTCATAAAATGACTTATGAGGAGGTGGCGGAATGTCTTCATTTAGGGTTTTGTGTATTGACGGCGGAGGTATTAACGGTCTGGTTACCGCAGTTGTACTGTCACAGCTTGAAAATTATCTGATTCAATTCAGCGGTAACAAAAACGCAAGGCTTTGTGACTATTTTGATTTCTTTGCCGGAACAAGTGCCGGAGGTATTTTATGCGGTACATATCTGTGTCCTGACAGTAAAAACGATAAAAGACCGAAGTTTTCTGCAAAAGATGTTGTTGACATATATATTAAAATTGGAAAAAGCATATTCAAAAATTCTTTTTTACGAAATTTATATACATTCAATGGATTATTCTGCGCTAAATATTCTGAAAAAAAATTGATTAATGCTTTGAATGCAGTTTTTGGTGATACAAGACTCAGTGAATGCTTGAAGCCCTGTCTGATCCCGGCTTTCAATATTGGGATCCGAAAGTGTGTTTTTTTTGATCGTGAAAATGCGAAAGCCTACATAGAAAGAGATTATTATTTAAAAGATGTGCTGCGGGCAACCTCATCTGCTCCGTCATACTTCCCTGTTGCGCCGGTAAAGCCCATGTCCAATGATTACAGTTATCTTATTGACGGCGGTGTATTTGCAAACAACCCATCGATGTGTGCTTTCGTCGAGCTTGAGAAGCTGGTTGGCTGGAAAAGCTGCATATATAATCAAAATGTGAAGATTCTGTCGATCGGAATTGGTCAAAACAAAAGTACAATAAATGTTAAAAAAGCAAAGAATTGGGGGAAAGCAAGCTGGGCATTACCGATACTCGGAATTTTTATGGATGCGATTTCTCAGACTGCAGATTATCAACTCAGAACAATATTTCATTCTGATTTTGTTTCTGAACACCGTTATTTAAGAATAGACGGAACAAAAATATCTGATTTGCCCTGTCTGGGCAGTCTTGATGATGCAAGTGATAGTAATATAGAAAACTGTATTAAATACGGGGAAAAATTATGCAGCAGCTTTTCTGAAAGAATGAAAGTTTTTGCTAAACAACTTATTATAAATGAGTAGCATTGAACATTGCTCAACATATTATATACTATACGATCATTATGTAATTAATGATGGCAAAAAATTTTCACAGGAGGTATTTACAAATGCCATCAGTATACTTAAGTCCCTCAACTCAGGAATATAATCCTACCGTAGGAGGTGGTACCGAAGAATACTATATGAATCTCATTGCGGATGCAATGGAGCCTTATCTGGCTGCAAGCGGCGTAAGCTTCACACGCAATACACCGGATATGACCGCTATGTCATCTGTAGCACAGTCAAACCAAGGCAACTATGACCTGCATTTAGCCCTGCACTCAAACGCATCACCCGAAAACCTGCGCGGCTCACAAAGCGGTGCTGATATCTATTATTATGCTCCTAGCGCACGCGGCAAACAGGCAGCAGATATCATTGCCAAAAATTATAAGGAAATTTACCCGAACCCAGAAAAGGTAAGAGCATTACCAAACAGAACCTTTGCAGAGCTGAGAAGAACAAAAGCACCGGCAGTTCTTGCAGAGCTTGTCTATCACGACAATACAACCGATATGAACTGGCTGAAAAACAACATTCCTTTAATAGCCAGAAACCTTTCGCAGTCTGTTGCAGAATTTCTTGGTGTGCCATTTGTTGAACCGAAAGCAAGCACACAGGGAATTGTTGTAACACAAGGAGGTCGATTGAATATCAGAGATAAACCATCAATGCAGGGAAAAATCATAGGTCAGATACCGAATGGTTCAGCCGTTGTGATTAGAGGTAAAGAAGGTAACTGGTATGCAATAACCTACAATAATATCAACGGTTATACTTTTGCAGATTATATTGTTGTCAGATAAGAGACGGAGCAGGAAGGCCTGCTCCGTTTCTATATTTAATCCAATTCAAACATTCCGGTATATAGTTGATAATATTTACCCTGTTGTGAAATGAGATCCTCATGATTACCTCTTTCAATGATTTCACCCGATTCAAGCACCATAATTGCGTCCGAGTTACGGACTGTCGATAATCTATGAGCTATAACGAAAACCGTTCTGCCTTCCATTAGCTTATCCATTCCCTTTTCAATAAGAAGCTCTGTTCTTGTATCAACCGAACTGGTAGCTTCATCAAGAATGAGTACCGGTGGGTCTGCAACTGCGGCTCTTGCAATCGACAGCAGCTGTCGTTGTCCCTGGCTCAGGTTTGAACCGTCACCGCTAAGCACTGTATCATAGCCGTTTGACAGATGCCTGATGAATGTATCGGCATTTGCAATTTTTGCTGCTTCAACTATATCTTCGTCAGTCGCGTCTAATTTACCATATCTGATATTGTCCTTCACTGTACCGGTGAATAGGTGTGTATCCTGTAAAACCATTGCGAGTGAGCGACGTAAATCAGCTTTCTTTATCTTGTTAATATTGATCCCGTCATATCTGATTTTTCCATCAGGTACATCATAAAATCTGTTTATCAGATTCGTTATGGTTGTTTTACCGGCACCGGTTGAACCGACAAAAGCAATTTTTTGACCGGTTTTCGCATAGAGAGAAACATTCTTCAGAACTGTTTTGTTTTCATCATACCCAAATGTTATATTCTCAAATACAACATGCCCTTGAAGCCTTGTATATGTTATACTGCCGTTACTGTGAGGATATTTCCAAGCCCATATACCGGTGCGTTCATTGCATTCACTAATACTACCGTCTTCGGCTATATTGATGTTTACCAAGGTAACAACTCCGTCGTCATTTTCCGGCTCAGCATCCATTACTTCAAAAATTCGTTCTGCGCCTGCCAATGCCATTAAAACCGAATTAATTTGTGTTGAAATTTGAGTCAACGGCTGCGAGAACTGCCTTGTGCTTTGCAAGAAAGCGCCTACTGTACCAACATCAAGCTGTCCGTTTATTGTCAGGATCGCGCCTACTGCTGCAGTTATTGCATAATGCAGATATGACAGATTGCCCATTATGGGCATCAATATATTTGCAAAGGTATTAGCCTTGCTTGCAGCACCGAAAAGCTCATTGTTTCTCTTTGTGAATTCATTAAGCACCTTATCTTCATAACTGAAAACCTTTACGACCTTTTGACCTTCAATCATTTCTTCAAGATAGCCGTTTACACTGCCAAGGTCTTTTTGCTGCATTCTGAAGTATTTTGCGCTTTGCCCGCCAACAAACTTCAACACCAGAAAATATAATCCTAACATTCCGATGACTATAAGGGTAAGTGCCCAGCTTAGATACAGCATTAAGCCAAATACGCCGACAACCGATAACAGCGATGAAATCAGCTGCGGAATGCTCATTGATATCATCTGAGACAAGGAGTTTGCATCGTTAGTATAACGGCTCATAATTTCGCCGTGAGTTCTTGTATCAAAGAATTTTATAGGCAGCTTCTGCATTTTTTCATACATATCTGTGCGAATTTTATAAAGCACACCTGCAGAAATATTAATTGCAAGTCTGTTTGATAAATAGGTAGCAGCAACACCGATTAAAAATATTGTTGCCATAATAAGAAGCTGTTTTATCAACGGTAAATAATCCGGATTCTGCTGCCCTATCATCGGTGCAATATAATCATTTATCAACGGTTTAATAAAGTAGTTAGCTGTAACCCCGGCAGCTGCACTCAATATCATTCCTATAATTACAAATATAAAATAAGTTTTGTATTTACCCATATAACTGATGAGCCTGAAAAAAGTCCTTTTTGCATTCTTAGGTTTTGGACCGACAGCCATATGAGGTCCACCCGGCCCGCCAAGTCTTGGTCCTGGTCTGTTCATTTATTTGTCTCCCTTCTGCTGAGCACTCTGCTGAGATAGATATACTTCTTTATATATCTCATTTCCGGCAAGAAGCTCTTCATGTGTGCCGATAGCATTTATTCTGCCGTCGTCAATAACAATTATCCTGTCGGCATCATAAACAGAGCTGATACGCTGGGCTATAATTATTATTGTCATACCGATCATATTCTTTTTTAGCTCGGAACGGATTTTGGCATCTGTTGCAACGTCAACTGCGCTTGTGCTGTCATCAAAAATTATTATCTTAGGTTTCTTAATCAATGCTCTTGCAATACAAAGTCTTTGCTTTTGGCCGCCTGAAACGTTGACACCACCCTGACCGAGGTTTGTTTCATAGCCATCTGGGAAAGACATGATGAAATTATGCGCTTGTGCTTTTTTACAGGCTTCGGTTATTTCATCATCCGTTGCATCTTCATTACCCCATTTAAGGTTTTCTTTGATTGTACCTGAAAAAAGAACATTCTTCTGTAATACCATTGCGACTGCATCTCTCAGGGTTTTCATTTTGTATTCTTTTACTCCCCTGCCGCCAACCTTGACTTCTCCATCGAGAACATCATAAAGCCTTGGGATTAATTGCACAAGCGTTGTTTTCGATGAGCCTGTACCGCCTATAATCCCAACGGTTTCACCAGAATTGATTTTCAGAGTTGCATCACGCAACGTCAGGTTATTTTTATCCTTGTAATAACTGAAGCTTACATTATTGAATTCAACCGAACCGTCTGTGACCTGTAGAGTAGGATCGGCATTGTCATCAGTTAAATCTATTTTTTCATCCAGCACCTCAACAATACGGCTTGCAGATGCTTTTGATAATACAAGCATAACGAAAACCATTGATACCATCATTAGCGACATCAGTATCTGGCTTATATAACTGATGAATGACAAGAGCTGGCCGGTTTCCATATCGCCGATAACAATCATTTTTGCACCAAACCAGAATACCATGATCATACAGATATACATAGCAAGCTGCATCATCGGCATATTTGTTACAAGCAACTTTTCTGCATTAATTGTTGCTTTACGGACATCATCGGCAGATTTTTTGAACTTCTCGTTTTCAAAATCCCCTCTGACGAACGACTTTACAACACGAATTGCTATAAGTCCTTCCTGGACTGTTGTATTCATACTGTCATTTGCCTTCATCATCTTCTGAAAAAGTGGAAATGCTTTAGATGCAATCAATACAATTGCCAAAACCAGAAGCGGAAGTACTGCAAGAAAAATCAAAGAAAGCTTTGCATTTATCGTAACTGCCATTATAGTAGCTGTAACAAACATAATAGGCGCTCTGACAAGCATTCTCATCATCATCTGAAAAGCGTTCTGGGTATTGGTTACATCCTGCGTAACACGCATGACAAGCGATCCGGTTGAAAACTTGTCAACATTCGCAAATGAAAAAGACTGTATTTTGGCAAACATTCTTTCACGAAGATTCTTCGCGAAACCACTGCTTGCTATTGCTGCAAAATAACCCGAAGACGCGCCGAAAATCAATGACAGTAAAGCCATACCAATCATTGTAAATCCGGTAACAATAATATAATTCAGATCCTTGTTTTTTACACCGATATCAATAATATTTCCCATCAATAAGGGCAAGGAAACTTCAAGTAACACCTCAAAAATTATTGTTACAGGTGATAATATTGCTTGTAATTTATATTTGCCAATACTCGGCAGAAGTTTTTTAATCATCTGACTTTTTTCCCTTTCTTCTCATCCCCGGATGCATCATACATATCTCTTCATGAGTACAGCTGTTTTCAATATCAGACATATTATCAGCTATCCTGCCTAAAAAATTATACAATTGTTTGATATCTTCATCATCGAATCCCGAAAAACACATCTCATCAAGCGCATCTATAAATTCTTCTGATTCTTTCAATGCTTTTTCACCTTTTTCGGTTAATGATAACTTATTCTTTCTTAAATTATCCTTATCAACAGATTTGCAAATCAGTCCGGAGCATTGCATACGCTTTGTGGATAACGCAATAGATGCAGTAGTTACACCATGAAGATCAGCGATTTCTTTTTGTGTGCATCCATCGTTCTCTGATATGAACTTTAAAATCGGATGCTGTCCGAAATGCAGACCATAAATATTCAGATTTTTATGCATATATGCTCTTCGCAGCATATGTATACGCATAAATCGTTCAACCACAGGCATATATCGTTTGTTCATATTTATTACCACCCTTCTATATTATTATAACAGAAAAATGTAAAGCGGCTAACTGTTAAGCGCTTTACATTTCGTATTTTATCATATTTGATTTTAGTTTACATGCTATATATATTAAAATATATGTTAACAATAATGAACAAGGAATCAGATACCATTTTTATCGCAAACCTCAAACAACACACAATTTATGCAATCGGGGTTTCTTGCATTGCAAGCCTCCCTACCAAATAGAACAATACGATGACAGAAATCAGTCTGTTTATCATTCGGTATTAATTTATCCAGTGTTTTTTCAATCTGAACGGGATTTTTTGAATTAACAAGCCCCAGTCTGTTTGTAATACGGATGCAATGGGTATCGGTAACAATACCGCCGAGACCAAATATATCTCCTCGTATCAGATTTGCAACCTTTCTGCCGACTCCGCCGAGTGTAAGCAGGTCATCCATTTCAAAAGGAATTACGTTATTATATTCCTCAACCAGTCGTTTGCAGGCTTTGCGTATGTTTTTTGCTTTAGCATTATATAAACCGACTGTCTTGATATATTCCTCAAGCTCACCTTCTTTGCTTTCGGAAATCGACTTTGCATTGGGAAAGCGTTCGAATAATGCAGGTGAAATCAGATTGACTCTGGCATCTGTTGTCTGGGCTGAAAGGATTGCCATAATAAAAAGCTGAAACGGATTTCCACCTGCATGCAGACCGCATTCAGGAGACGGATATTTTTGTTCCAGCAATGATATGATTCTGTTTGTTTTTGCCTGCAATATATTCATTCTTATGACCATTCCTTTCTTGCATGTGCAGAATGTTTTGAGCGGTTCGGCGTATGCCGAATTTCGGTCGTAATTTTGAATGAAAAATACAAAACTTCAAGCCTATCATTTATCAAATATATAATTGACATCCCCTGAAAGAATTGCCATTGTTCCTTTATAAATTTTTTCAGCATTTTCGTCAAAGTTCGACTTGACACGCTGAGCATAATCATAATCGGTATAATATGTATTGATTTCAAGCAGCTTTCTTTTGCCGTCGGTCATTTCGCAATGAAATTGCCATCCCTCTCCGTCACTGTTGACCGATGAGAATATCCTGCTTCCTTCCCGGTAGAAAGCAAGAAGCCGCATTGCACTGCGTAATGCTTTTTCTTTTATCGTACCGAATAGCTTGGGTGTTAACTCCGCAACAGCTATTTTCCCGTTATCACTGATAGTGTATAAAGGTATATCGTTGTTGATTTCGTCAACCTGGCCGGCTTCAAGCAGCTCGGCGAAGCAATCAAGAAAATCTATGTATTTAACGAAGCCGTCTTGAACAACAATATCATGCAAGGTATTGAAATCAAGCGCTTCTTTTATATTAGACATGAGAAATAAAATGAAAGTTTTTATTTCGGTTTTATCCGATAAGACCATATTAATACTCCTTATCACATGAATATGAATTATTATACAACAATTCAAAAAGGAAAATATGAATAAATAATTAATTTTACCGTTTGCCCCTTGTAAAACTAATTTATTTGTAATATCATTATCACAAATTGATATTCATGGAGGATTTATTATGATAGAGAAGATAAAAAATGTATTGTCCAAGCAACTTCGTATGCCTGTAGAGGAAATCGAAAATGATGCAAATATTATGGAAGACCTCGGTGCTGATTCACTTGATATAGTTGAAATGCTGATGACTTTAGAAGATCAATTCAATGTTTCTATTCCAGACGAAGATGTTACATCATTAAAAACTGTCCGTGATATTGCTGAATATTTGGAAACCAATATAGAAGCATGAATAAATTCAACTCACAGCTTCCCGAATTATTAGCTCCGGCAGGCAGTCTTGAGTCGCTTTGCTCAGCGATATATTCGGGTTGCGATGCTGTTTATCTTGGTGGTAAGCAATTCAACGCAAGACAAAATGCTGCGAATTTTAATATTGATGAGTTGAGAGAGGCGGCAAGGCTTTGCCGCCTTTTTAATGTGAAGCTGTATATTACCCTTAATACACTGATTTACGATCGTGAGATAAAGGATTTATTAGCCTATACCGACTCTTTGGTGAACGAGATATCTCCCAATGCTGTTATTGTTCAGGATATGGGTGTTACAGTATTGTTGCATAACCGTTACCCCGATTTACCTTTACATGCAAGTACACAGATGCGGCTGCACAGCGCTGATGCTATCGATATTATGAAAAATATCGGGATAACCAGAATTATCGCAGCAAGAGAAATGAACATAGAAGATCTGTCGGGTGCGGTTAAGTCGGGTATGGAAATAGAGATGTTTATACATGGAGCCATATGTGTCAGCCAGAGCGGCGGCTGTCTGATGTCATCGATGATAGGCAAAAGAAGCGGTAACAGAGGGGAATGTGCCCAACCCTGCCGTTTGCCATACAAGTGTGAGAACCCGTATCCACTCAGTCTGAAGGATTTATGCCTTGCAAAGCATATTCCGGAATTAATTGATACCGGCATAAAATCATTTAAAATTGAAGGTAGGATGAAGGAGCCTGGTTATGTTGCAGGTGTTGTTTCGATATACCGTAAGTTGATTGACGGGAAACGTGTCGCAACAGAAAATGAAGTTAAATTCCTTGATACGCTGTTCTCACGTCAGGGGTTTACCGACGGTTATATTATTGCCAAACCCGGTAAAGGTATGTTTGGGTACAGAACTGAAAACGACAAAAAGCAGACGCAGTCTATTCGCAAGAATGTAGATTATGTAAACCTGTTGAAAGATAAAGCAAAAAATGAAGAACCGGCAAAAAAGCCTGACTATATTATAAATAATAGTGAAATTTCTTCTGTTGAGTATATAAAACCTCAGAACTATACTATTTTTAGATTTGAAGGTAGGATACCCGATAAAATTACACTCCCTGACAATCTGAAATATATCGATATTTCTCTGTGGAAGATAAATAAAATAACTACATTCATTAAGAACGCAGCAGCAATAAGAGTACTTATGCCCAATGTATGTACCGAGAGTGATAAATCAGCAGTAAAAAAGCTGCTGTTGTCGGTAAAGGCTGAGGGAATCAATGATGTTGTGATAACAAATCTGTCACAGATTCCATTGTGTATGGAATTTGAGTTTAAACTGCATGGCGATTTTACTTTGAATGCAGTCAATGAATATACATTAAAATTTTATTCAGACAAATTAAGTTCAATCATTCTTTCACCTGAGCTGACCTTCTCTGCACTCAGGTACATGAGGAAACCGTTGTTATGTGAAGCTGTTGTTTACGGCAGACTTCCGCTGATGCATACCGAAAACTGCATTATTGAGAGCATGAGTAAGACTGTCTGCAACAAAAATAAAACAGATTGCAGAGTTTTTTTAACCGATAGGACAGGAGCTAAATTCCTTCTGCAGAGAGAATTCAAACACAGAAATAATCTATACAATTCTGTACCGCTATATCTAATTGATAAGCAGAAGGAACTGAAGCAATGCGGAATAAGCGGACAGGTTTTTATCTTTACCGATGAAGATGGAAAATTAATAAACAATATTGTTATGAATTATAAAAGCCAGACTCCACCAAAACCTCCGTTTACAAGAGGTTATTTCGGCAAGTCCTAAACAGAAGCTTTATTATATCAAATAATAGAGATAGAGTGGAGGTTAGCGTGAAGAATATATGATTTAAAGATACATTAACGCGTATCTCCATGTATTTTTCATGACTATTTTGCCCGAAACAGGGCATGGAGATTATTATGTCTACTAAAATTAAAAAGCTTGCTATTGCACATCCATATGCTGTTCTGTTTATTATATGTCTATGCTGTGCAATATTTAATCCCCTTGAAAAAGGTCATACCTATCTTCCCGGATTGATTATTATGTTTATAGTTCAGTCTGTTATAATTGTATTTGGATGCATTTATTCCAGAAAGTATTTTAGCATTATAGAATATTTAGGATTCACATTTATATTACTAATTATTGCTTTTTACCTGGATTACAATTATTTAACTCTTGAAGATCCGATTGAAATGATTGCTGCAGCAGGTATTGTTTTTACAATTGGTTTAGGCTTTATTTGGGCGTTACAGAAAAAATTGACTACAAAAAGAATAATTCTATTATTGTTTATTCTTGGGTTTACAATTCGTTTGGTATATATAATAGAAACCGGTTGGGGAGACCGACAGCATGATTTTGGTGGAAACAATGGACACTTAAATTACATTGAGTTTTTTTATAAATACAATTTTACTGCGTTACCACCTGTTGACACTGAAAATGTAAATCAATTTTATCATCCTCCGTTTTATTATGCAATCGCCGCATTATGGTTCAAGATACAAAATTTGATAATTGGAGCTCCCGGTGCTGAAATATCTGAGCTTGCAAAAGAAAATCTGCAATTGTTGACATTGTTCTTCTCATCAACCTGTATGATTATCTCATATAAGATATTCAATAGCTTTAAGATGAGCAGCAAAGGATTGATTGCCTCAACAGCAATTGTTGCCTTTCACCCGACTTTTATAATACTTTCTGGAAGTATAAACAATGATATCCTATCCATAATGTTTTTCCTTGCAGCGATTTTATGTACAATTCAATGGTATAAAAATCCTACGCTTATAAACATACTCAAAATTGCTTTTGCTGTTGGTTTCGGCATGATGACAAAGCTTTCAGTAGCATTAGTTGCTCCGGCAATTGCTTTGTTATTTATTATTAAATTCTTTAAAAGCAAAACTTACTTTAAATTCATAAAACAATTTTCAGCATTTACAACAGTTGTTGTTCCATTGGGTTTATGGTGGGGGATTAGGAACTTTTTTTACAACAATGTACCGCTTACATACATTCCGAAAATAAAAACCGAAGGACATTCACAGTATCTTGGACAATATTCAATATGGCAAAGGTTGTTTGACTTTTCTTCAGCTGATGTGTGGATGGCGCGAGGTTCGTATTATGGATATGAATATCGTGAACACAATTTAGCTTTAATGATTTTGAAAACATCCTTGTTTGGTGAGTATTATATCGGAAAATCCCAAACCCATACTTATTATTTTTCCAATGTACTATTCTTTGCGAATTTAATAATTTGCATTATCGCAGTATTAGCAATCATATATTTTATTTTTAAGAAAACTGAAATAGTAAGCAATGCATTTCGTGTGTTCTTTGGAGTTTTATATGTAACTATAATGGGTTCATATATTAAGTTCTGCTTTGATTTCCCTCATGACTGCACTATGGACTTCAGATATATCGTTCCTACTGTTATAATCGGTGCATTTTTTATCGGTCTCTCAATGCCCGGTGAAAAGATAAAACCACAAAAGTGGTACAATGCCTTTTTAACTGTTCTCATTTTTATTTTCTGCATATCTTCAATGTTTTTATATATTACACTTTAATATTAATTTCGAGAGGATCTCCCATATGCCAATCAAATACAACAACAGTAAAAAAATCTTCAGACTTGATGCCGGCAGCTCAACCTATATAATGCAGGTAAGAGAAAACGGATATTTAATCCACCTTTATTATGGTAGCTATATTTCTGATGATGATGTCAGTCATCTGCTTGCAAATCATGTAAACGCAGCATTCAGTCCGCTACCGCCTTCAAGAGAATCGGGATTGTTCTCGCTTGATACACAACCTCAGGAATACTCCTGTAACGGAGCAGGTGACTTCAGAATCTCAGCACTCTCGGTTAAGATGCCATCCGGAAATACTGCTACCGAATTAAAATATAAATCTCATAGAATTTATGATGGCAAAGCTAAACTTGAAGGCTTGCCCGCAACTTATGTAAACGATGACAGCAAAGCTCAGACACTTGAAATTATGATGCTTGACAGTTTGTCAGGTGCTGAGGTTGTACTTGCCTATTCTGCTTTTACTGCTCATAATGCTATCGCACGCAGTGTAAAAATAACAAACACTTCAAAAGATGCGCTCCGCTTACAGAGAGCATATTCGATGACACTTGATATACCTCGTTCAGATTTTGATCTCATACATTTTCACGGAAAGCATGTTGCAGAGAGAAAATTCGAGAGAAAATCATTAATCCACGGGATACAATCCATTTCAAGCAAGCGCGGTTCATCAAGTCATAATCATAATCCTTTTACTATACTTTGTGATAAGACCGCAACCGAAACCAGCGGAGAAGCATTTGGCTTTTCGTTGGTTTACAGTGGCAACTTCGCTGTTGATGTTGAGGTTGACTGCTTTGATTATACGAGAGTTATTATGGGTATCAACCCCACCGACTTTGAATGGTTGCTTGAATCAGATCAGAGCTTCACAACACCTGAGGTTGTAACTGTATACTCTGCGAACGGTCTTGGCGAGTTGTCACAGACCTACCATCATTTATATCGTAAAAACCTTTGCAAAGGTCCTTGGCGTGATGCAATGCGTCCGATCTTAGTTAATAACTGGGAAGCTACCTATTTCGGTTTCGATGATGACAAGCTGGTCAGAATCGCTGAAGATGCGGCTAACCTTGGTATTGAAATGCTTGTTATGGACGATGGTTGGTTCGGTAACCGTAATGATGATAACAGTTCACTTGGCGACTGGTTTGTCAATGAAAGTAAGTTAAATGGTGACCTTGACAGCCTTGTCAAACGTATAAATGCACTCGGATTGAAGTTTGGTATCTGGTATGAGCCTGAGATGATTTCGCCAATTTCAAAGCTTTATGATGCACATCCCGATTGGTGTCTGCATGTAAACGGCAGAGATCGTTCAACCGGAAGACAGCAACTGGTTCTCGATATGTCACGCAAGGATGTGCGGGATTATCTCTTTGACACTATGTCAGTTGTCCTTTCATCAACGAATATTGCTTATGTAAAATGGGATTTCAACCGCAATCTTTCCGAGGTCGGCAGCGACCTGCTTCCGGTTGAAAGACAGCAGGAGGTATTCCACCGCTATATACTCGGTTTATATGATCTGCTCGAAAGATTGACAACCGCTTTCCCGAATATACTGTTTGAGGGCTGTTCGGGTGGTGGTGGAAGATTTGATCCCGCAATGCTGTACTACTCCCCGCAGATCTGGACCAGCGACAACACTGATGCGATCGAAAGATGCTTCATACAGTATGGTACATCTTTTGTTTATCCCTCATCAACAATGAGTGCTCATGTCTCGGCAAGTCCTAATCACCAAACCGGAAGAGTTACTTCCTTTGAAACACGCGGCAACGTTGCAATGGCAGGTGCGTTCGGTTATGAGCTTGATCTGAACCATTTGAATGATAACGAAAAAGCTCTGATCAAGAAGCAAGTCAACGATTATCATAAATATTATCATATTATAAACTTCGGTGATTTTTATCGTCTGATCAGCCCATATGAAAATGAGAGATACTGTGCATGGGAGTATGTATCGGAGGACAAGAACGAAGCATTGTTCACCTTTGTTTCAATACGAGTTGTCATCAACCATACCTACTTTGTAAAACTAAGAGGTTTGGATAAAGATAAAATTTATATCGATACCGAAACCGGTGCTGAATATCACGGTGATACACTGATGAACGCAGGCTTAAGGCTGAACGGCTGGTTCGGTGACGGAACAAGCATCGCCAAGTATTTTAAAGTAAAAGTATAAAAAGCTATAAAAGCGAACAGCTGAAGAAAATCTTCAGCTGTTATTTTTTATTTAAACAATTCTGTTGACAGTGCTATCTGTATCAGCACAATTCCAAATCCAGCATACTCAAGTCTGTAGAACCAGTTTGATTTTTCAAAACCTTCTTTTTTGAAAAATGCAATATAGATATAAAATACAGCTAAAGCTATAAACATAACACATACCGGAATTCCGATATAATATTCCTTTTCTGTTAATACTGAGGTCGTAAATATTCGGATTGCAAATCCAATGCTTGATAATGCGTATAATGTATACAGAATTTTAAAGAACCTTTTATCCATGTTTTTATTGTTCATATTAGTTTTCTCTTTCTGATTTAATTTTGATTTATACAGAAATTTAACAACGAATACTTGCGTTATCAATAATATCTGTATTGATTCTGAAGGTATTTTTATGATAATCTAAAATTCCTTCTTTTTTCAATTTGCTGAGTTCAACAGATAATGCACTTCTGTCAACACAAAGAAAATCTGCAAGTTGTTGTCTGTTAAAAGAAATTGAAAATAACTGATCTCCTGACTCCCTGCTTTTGCAACTTAAAAATGTTAATAGCTTGTCACGCGTAGTCCGTTTTGATAATATAAGTACTTTACTATGCAGATCAAATGCTTTATTTGCTACATTATAAAGCAAATTTTCAATTAATTTAATATGCGAACTGCATATTTTATTACATGGAGTTAAAATACTATTTTTGTCAATCAATAGAACTTCGCATTCTGTTATTGCTACAGGAATTGTAGCCGAATTGATAATATTTATTAAAGTAAATACTTCTCCAAAAATATCTCCCTGATGCAATCGAAAAAAAATATTTTGATTACCGTAAACATCTTCTTCTACTATATGTACTTCACCAGAAATGAGGATTCCAACATGAATGTTTTTAATTCCGGATTCAAATATTTGAGTATTTTTACTATATTTCTTTTTTATTGCACCAAGGCAATTTATAAGTTGTATTATCTCATTTTCTTCCATGCCTTTAAATAAAGATATTTTTTTAAATAGTTCTATATTTTTTTCCACATAATTTCTCCTTTCGTTGTAAAACCAACATACTTTCTATTATCAATATACTATAATAATAACAGAAAAGCAAGTTATTTGTTATAATATTATTTTATTATGGTTAATATGTTATATTATGTTATGTTATTAAAATTTTTACTCGAAACATTCTATATTTAAAATCATATGGTATTAATTGACAATTAAATTTTTAGAATTTTTTGTGAATAATATATTGATTATTGACAAATTTCAAAAAATGATTTATTATATAAGTATAAAAGAACGTGTAAACATTTGGTATTTATTGTTTATACAACCAATCAAAACACAAGCATAGTAAATCCTGTTGATCTTGTCATACCAGCAAATCAATAGCGGACTGCCGAGTCGGGGCAGATCTGCATGCTTAGCATATAAATCAGATTGCTTCAATTTATATAAATTAATTACAAATCAAAGATTCATGTTAAGCTGAGGGTAAAAAGTGTTTTGAAAAAAATAAAGGAGGATAAGGAAATGTCAGAAATGTTTTGTTTTCAATGTGAACAAACAGCAGGTTGTAAAGCTTGCACAGGCACGAAGGGTGTTTGCGGTAAGAATGAAGATACCGCTGTTCTGCAGGATGAATTAGTAGGTTCTCTTATATCTCTTGCCCGGACAGCAGTTGAAGGAAAGCAGGAAATAAATGTTTATAAAGATATTATAATTGCATTATTTGCAACTGTAACGAATGTAAACTTTGACAGCTTTTCAATAAGCGACCGTATTAACAGAATTCATAATTTACAAGAAAAATTAGGTTGTCAATTTCCAGATCAGGAGATGGAGGAGATTTGGGATGCAGGAGAGGATATTCGCTCTCTGAAATCTTTAATTTTGTTTGGCTTAAAAGGTATGGCAGCATATGCTTTTCATGCAATGAAATTAGGGTATACAGATAATGAAGTTAATCATTTCTTCTGTACTGCATTGAGTGCTATTGGCGAAATGAACAGAGCAAGTGAGCTTCTTCCTGTCGTTCTTGAAGTAGGTCGTGTTAATCTGAAGTGTATGGAGTTGCTTGACAGAGCAAATACAGAAACCTACGGAAACCCTGTCCCAACAAAAGTAACTCTCAATATCGAAAAGGGTCCATTTATTGTAGTATCGGGACATGATCTTCAAGATTTATATTTACTACTTGAGCAGACGAAGGATAAAGGCATCAATATTTATACTCATGGTGAGATGCTTCCTGCACACGCATATCCCAGACTTAAGGCATATCAACATTTTAAAGGTAATTTCGGTACAGCTTGGCAAAACCAACAGAAGGAATTTGAAAATATTCCAGCTCCTGTTTTATTCACAACAAACTGTATTATGCCTGTTAAAGAAAATTATCGCGATAGAATTTTCACAACTGATGTCGTTGAATACCCCGGTACCAGACATATTGGGCAGAATAAAGATTTCAGCCAGATAATCAAAAAAGCTCTTGAGCTTGGCGGTTATCCTAATGGAAGAAATATGTACGGTATTAATGGCGGTTTCGAAGTAACAGTCGGATTCGGTCATCATACCGTTCTTTCAGTTGCTGACATGGCTGTTAATGCTATGAAAAGCGGATCAATCAGGCATATCTTCCTTGTTGGCGGTTGTGATGGTGCAAAGCCCGGCCGTAATTACTACACAGATTTCGTCAAGAATACGCCAAAGAATACTATAATTCTTACTTTAGCTTGTGGTAAATACCGTTTCAATGATATGCAGCTCGGTGAAATTAACGGTATTCCCAGATTGATGGACATAGGGCAATGCAATGATGCCTATAGTGCAATCAAAGTTGCTGTTGAGCTTTCCAAAGCAATGGAGTGTGAGGTCAATGAGCTTCCATTATCAATGGTGCTTTCCTGGTACGAGCAAAAAGCAGTATGTATTTTGCTTACCCTATTTTATTTAGGAATCAAAAATATATATCTTGGACCAACACTTCCCGCTTTTATCTCACCAAATATACTGAAATATCTTGTTGAAAAGTACAATATTTCACCTATTTCAACAGCAGAAGCGGATTTAAAGAAAATTCTCGGTTAATGTATTTTAAGTAACCTGTTTATAAAGGAACCCCGAAGCATCAGCTCTGCTTCGGGGTTTATTTTGAAAATACGCTTAATTTTTCATTGTGAGTTTATATTAAATATTGTAATATGCTATAACAATTTTTCGCAATACTCAGTTTTCCATTTAAGTGATGGACATTTACATTAACAGCAATTTGTCAATGACAAAATAATGTCATTGCATATTTAACAATTATATGATATTATATTAACATACTAAATATGAGTGAGGAATATTATGATTTTTTCTGAAAAGCTTGATTCAATATTAAAAGCTATTAATATAACAAACATTTATTTATCACGAAAAACAGATATCGATTCTTCATTACTCAGTCGGTACAGAAGCGGTGCAAGGATACCTTTGAAAAACAGTGAGGTTATTCATAGAATAAGCGAAGTTATTGTTAATTATTGTATGGAGACTTCAAAAACAACAGAGTTAAAGAAGTATCTTCACGTTCAGAATGAATTATCTAAAGATGCACTTACCAAAAATATAAATGAGTGGTTTAATAATGAAGATTCCTTATTAAAACCGGGAAAGACAACCTCGCCGACAATATTATTAAAAAAATCAAGAAAACAAAAAACGATTATTTTAAAGGACTTCAGTGAAAAGATTAATATTCTGATGAATATTATTGATGTTTCCAATATCAGGCTTGCCCGCATACTTAACGTTGACAGTTCTCTTATAAGCAGATACCGCAGTGGTATGCGTTCGCCAAAACCTGATAGTGAAATCGTTAAAAAAATCAGCGATTATATTGCGACATGCGTCAAATCTGAAGAGCAGCTTCGGATGATTGAGATTGGAATTAATAAATCTGAAAACACTTCCGATTATGTTGATATTGCGTCATTTATTTATGAGTGGCTCAATGAGTCCTTTGAAAGTACAATAAACTTCGAAATGGATAATTTTCTTGATAAGATTGACGAATTTCATATAGAAAACATTCGACCTCGACAATTATCGGACGCATATTCTGCAAACAATATATACGGAACACAAATTATTTCTGAGAATTTTTATGGACTTGTAGGTATACGTCAGGCTGTCATCAAATTTTTATCCCTTATTATCAATCGTAATAAACCGAGTATTTTGAATTTATATTCAGACCAACAAATAGATTGGATGAGTAATGACGAAGCTTTCACAAAAACATGGACTGATATGATGCGTACTATACTTATGAAAGGCAATAAAATAAGGATAATACATCATATTGATAGAAACATGAACGAGATGCTGGCAGGCATAGAAAAATGGCTTCCTGTTTACATGACGGGAATGATTGAACCGTATTATTGTAATATCCCGGAGGATGTACGTTTCAGAAGAACGATATTTCATGCGCCTGATTTAGCAAGTATAACCTCCAGCTGCGTGCAAGGTACGGAAAGGAACGCAGAGTATGTTCTAACAACCGACAAGAATGCAGTTGATTACGTTAATCTACAATATGAAGCTCTTCTATCGTCCTGCACGTCGTTGATGAAGATATTTTCAAAGCATTCCGCAGATAAATTCATGTTGAGATTCGGCGAATATGAGCTTCAGAACGGTCCGTTGAAATCATTATTAAATACTCTACCTCTATATACAATGCCACTCAAGCTTCTTGATAGCATACTTAATCGTAATAATATCAGTGGAGATACAATTTATAGAATCAAGCAGTATTATATTTCGAGAATCAAGCGTTTTGAAAAAAGAATTGCAGATAACGACTACACCGAGCTATGTGTAATCCCCGACATTGAAAACTTCTCAAATATTCGAATTGATATATGTGGCTTTATACTTGATAAACCTTTGTATTATACTTTTGAGGAATACAAGGAGCATATTAAACACATAATTACAATTATTGAATGCAACCCCAAATATAAGCTTATTCCTATAAATGTTAGCCCGTTTAAAAATATATCGGTCATTCATAAAAAACGCATCGGAACAGTAATAATGAAAAATGCCTCACCGGTAACAGTTTTTATGGTAAACAATCAAATAATGTGTAATGCTTTTGAAAATTATCTCGATTTATTATATGAAAGAGCAATAAAAAATCTAAAAGATAAAAACATAATCAATCAGTTAAAACAATACATATAAAATATGTGAGTGGCTGTATGCCAATAACTTCGCCACCGATAAACTTCAGATATGCTTATGATAAAACAAATTAAGGAGAAAATATTATGCAAAAAAAGAAAATTTCAATTATAATTACACTTTCATTACTTCTTGCACTATTCAGCAGCTGTAATAATGACAACAAAGATACTCCGTCAGCACAAAGTGATGTCAGTACAGTATCAGAAATATCAGAAGCGACATCGAAAACTGTATCCGAAACATCAGAACCTGAGGAGATAACCGAAATGCTTACAAACCTTACTTACACAAATATCGGTGACAGAACAAACGGACACCTTTTAGGTGATCTCGACGGTCCTGCATATTGTGTCTACTCAAAAATCGGATATAACAAGGCTTCGTTTGATGTAGATCTTGGTACTATGCAGCTTGATCTGACACGCAAAAGCGATAATAAGTCTATCAATGCGTATATGTTCATTGGCTGCGATATTTATGATTCAACGGGTAGCTGGTGGAAGAACTGCATTGATTCAGGGTTGGTTAATGACGGAGGTAATGGCTGGCATATATTTTACTCTCTTTACAGTGTAGATGATACATTTACCGGGAACAAGTGGTATGAGTCATCTAAAAAGTTGAATTCAACTCATAAATACCGCCTGGTGCTTGATGCATCGCAGGAAGATGGAACCGCCACACTATCTGTTATTGATCTGACAGATGATGAAAAGACTGTTGACCAGGTTACTTTCCAGCTTCAATATGCATTGAAAATCGGTCAAAACATAAGATTCTATCAGGATGTTGCACTCGATTATCCACAAAATACTAAATTTGATACGAACGGAAACGCAAGCTCGGATGACTGGGAAGAAATCACTCTTTATAATACCGACGAAGGTATGTATATGAAGAATGTACGTATTTCAAATACACGTATTTATAATACCGATGGCGAATATCTTTGGACCGAGGAGCATACCGCAGAACGCGGAATGTGGCCTGACACCAAAAACGCAAAAATCGATTATGAAGTAGTTAAAATCATGAATCCTGAGTTCGACCATACCGTCTGGATTGATTTTGATATGAACAGATCGGAAGAATAATATACGGCTATAATGCAACAGCCTGCAGGATTTTCTGCAGGCTGTGTTAATGAGTACGAGTTAAAGATACGGTCGCTTTTTGAAAAAAGCTCCGCAAAAACTTTTATAATAAAATGTTAATTGTTACAATTTGATCAGCTTTCTTTAAAATCTCTCACTTTCTTAATGAATCAAGGTAATCCTGAAGAATGATCTGAGCTGACAGTGTGTCAATAACAGCTTTACGCTTTTTACCGAAGTATTCTGTTTGGTTAAGATATTTGTGGGCTTGCATTGTTGTCATTCGTTCATCAAAATAAACGACTTCGACACCAGACTTCTCTGCAACGCTGACACCAAATTTTCTTGCTTTCTCAGCACTTGCCGCTTCGCTGCCGTTCATATTTTTTGGCAGCCCTACAACAATTCGTTCAGCACCCTGTTGTTTGATTTCTTCGGCAGCAAGTTCAACAGCATGGGAAAATCCCCGAACTGTCAATGTCTTTGTCCCGGACGCAAGTATACTCCTCAGGTCCGAGACTGCAACACCTATTCTTTTTTCGCCGTAATCAAAACATATTATTCTCATCAGCTTATTTTCCCTCTTTATCACCTAAAAACTTTACAACCTCATCGGCATTCTGTCTTGCTTCTTTTCTCAGCTTTTCAAGTGATTCTTTTGCCTTCGCGTTTCTTTCGGCTCTTTCATCAAATGCTTTCTTCAGCATTTCATACATACTATTCTCGTTTACATAATCTGAGCTTATTGTAAACTCAGTTTCATTTAACTGTTCCATGAATGATATCAACTTGGGTTCGTTTGTAACTGCCACAGGAGCGATTCCTGCAACTGTTGCAAAAACCAGCCCGTGCAGTCTGGTTGACATAATAACCGCGCTGTCTTCCATAAGCTCAATCAGCTCATGCTCATCCTTTATCTCAGTAATGCAGCTGTTTTTGACGCTTTGTAACGCTTTATTACTGATCGCCGCATCTTTTACTATATCCATAATAACAATCATCGGTATCAATGTATATTCGTTGCAGAACGAATTTAAAGCCGTGAAAATGCCATCGAAATCACAACTCCGCATTTCCTTGAGGATCAGGCAAAGATTCTTTTTTGGCTTAACAGTGAGCTTTGTGCGCCGTTTTGGTTCAAAAAGCACACATTCGTCTGCGGTGATATGTATGTTATCTGATATATCGGGAGCCACATCTTTTAACAGGTTATATGATTTCATATCTCGTATAAGGCAAAGATCAATTTTGCCTTTGAATTTATGGAGCCGCTCTCTGTTTTTACCCTTCGTAATTTCGCCAATACCATTGGCATAAAATATGGTTTTCAATCTGAAAATTTTTGCGAGTCTGAGCAAGGTCATATAATAAATAAATGATCGTGTTGAGGTTGTATCCTGCAATAATGATCCTCCGCCGAAAAAACATACTTTAGCATGCAGCATGGTGTGAAAGATTGATAACGGATTATATCTGTTTATCATCCTGACATCATTCTGAATTGCATAACTGCTCGGGTGTAAATACTTACCGACAGCAACACAAATTTTCAAATAAGGTATTTTATTTCTCAGATTACGCAGAATAATCTCAAGTAAAGCATCATCACCAAAATTTCCGCAGCCATAATAACCAAACATAACACAATCAAATTTGCTTTTCCTGCGAAGTGCCGTATGATAAGCTTCAATTGCTGTGTTGCAGGAATTCTCAATCGAATAATTCTTTGAAATATATGCCTGAAGAACTGCTTCGAACCCGCTTCTCTCAGCTTTATTGATTTCTGTTATCATTCTTGAAATATCAAAACCCTTACGCAATCTTGCTGTAAAGTTTGTATTTATACACTCATCAAAATTTTCATGATTAACTCGACCCAGGTATGCCCCTCCTGCCACAATGACCGGACAACCGCAGGTGGCAGCTTCGATTGCACTTCTTGCGCTGCCGACAAAACAATCGGCGATATTTGCCAACAGCTCTATATCACTTCTTGAACCAAGGATAAAAATAAAATCTTTATCGAGCTTTTGATTTATCTGTGCTGCTTTTTCTCTTATATCATTTAATAATCCACCACCACCGGCTATAACTAAAATACTGTTCTGATTGATTTCATATAACCGTTCGGCTGCTTCAAGCAGCTCATAAACACAAAGGTATGCATCGGGTTCAAGCCGACTGACCGACAGGATTATTCTCTGATTTTCATACAATTCGAGTGTTTCGAGAAATTCTTTTTTAGATGCATTTTTTTGTTCATCAGACAATATTTTATATTTATTGATATCGATTCCGTTATTTTGTATTAAAATATTATTTTTATTTACTTTATAATAATTATTTAGATGTGTTTTAATATCCGAGCTGACAGCAAGAGTAACATCGCCCCAATACGTCAATGCTTTGGTCAGAATACTGTCCTTATAAAGTCCGTGAGCTGTAACAATAAAAGGAATACGGAGTAGCTTTGAAACTATTTTGGAGATAAACGATGGTATACGTCCGTGCGCATGGATAAGATCAGGCTTAAATTTTCTTACTTTTAACAACATATTAAAGAACGATAAAAATAATATCGGTGTGCGTTTATGAAGCAGAATAGTTTCTGTTTTTACATTTTTACATTCATTTTTCAATCTATCAGCAATAATACCCCCGGATGAAATAAGCAACACTTCAAAACCCCGTCTGTCAAGCTCCTTAACAAGCTCAAAGACATGAGTTTCCGCACCACCTATATTCATTGACATTGTTGTAACAACAATACGCACTTGTTCACCACCTTTACATGCTATATTAAATATAACACATAATAGTAATTTTAACAATAAAAATTTCCTTTTGATATTTTGAATATTTTTTATTGTATGGCTCATAATAATTGTGTCCTCTAAAGGAGGATAACCTTTAAAATAGGTTTGTCGTTGAAAACGCTCGTAAAACAAGAAATGATGATTACGGCGATATGAAAAAGAAGAAGCAAAAAAAAGATACTTTTCCGAGAGGTGTAGGGCTTAATAACTTCTATTATCCCGACGAAAAGTTGAGAAGACGACAAAACGGAGTTATGTTTCAGGCATACGATCTTGATGTTGTCGGTGATGATTTATCTAATAATGATATTTATCCCGATGATTTAAACAAAATTGTACCGAAAACAACAAATGAAGCTCCGAGTCAGCGTTTTGATGATATATAAGTCTCTGGTGGGCTTATGCGCTGAAAAAGAAACAGGGCGGATTATTTCCGCTCTGTTTTCTGTTAATTTTCTATGTCAAAATTTTATTTGGTTTTCAACAAATTCTTTGCGAATTTCTTCTAATATATTCTCCATACGATACAGCAGCCTGTATTTTCTGCATTCACTGACAAATAATTTATTCAGCTTTTCATTTTTTGGAGAAATACACAAATAACTGTCGCCGAATAAGTTTACATAATTATTTTTGATTCCAGGGAAATGTTCATCAAGCATTTGATAAAAATACTCTCGTTGGTTTATACGCAGAGTAACGCCGAAGTTGCCGCCAGAATATATCCACCGTGCTCCGCTCTCTGCTGATTTTTGGACTATATCATGAATATTTTCTTCGGTATCATTGATAAATGGCAATATCGGCATCAAAAGAACACCGCAGGATATACCGCTGTCAGTAAGCTTTTTGATTGCTTCAAAGCGTTTTGACGAAGTGCAGACATTGCGTTCGATTTGTTTACATAATACATTATCAGCTGTTGTTACAGTGAAATTAACAACCGCAGGCGAATGCGACTTTATATTTTGCAGGATATCAATATCACGAAGTACAAGATCGCTTTTTGTATCTATGACAACCCCGAAATTGTACATATCAATCAGCTTCAATGCACCGCGTGTCAGCTCATATTCCCTCTCAAAGGGATTATAAGGATCACTCATTGAACCGGTTATTATAATCCCTTTTTTTCGCTTTGATCGCAAATCTTTTTCAATGATTTCAAGTGCGTTTTCTTTAGCTCGGACCTCGTCGAAATTGTCAATCTGATAACACTCACTTCTGCTGTCACAATAGATACAGCCATGACAGCAACCCTTGTAAATGTTCATATTGTAATTAGAGCCGAACCATCCGCACTCAGTATAGCTTGATACAATTGTTTTAGCGGGTATGGTTTTCATATCTCAATATAGGCGACTGAAAGTGCCGGTAATGTTATATTTGCTCTGCCTTCTTTTATAATTAACTTACCGCTTACATCACTGTTCAGATCATATGTACCGTCAGGTGCATCGGTTGTAATTTGGGTAACAGTTTCGCATTCCTGTGTATTAATTAGGAGTAGCAATTGTTTGTCGTCCCTCTTTCTCTGCCACAAACCGCCTTGTACCGCTGCGTAATCAATAATTCCGCCATACGCTTCTGTTGCATTTGTACTGTACATTCTCGGCGCGTTATCCTTCAGATAGGGTGGTCTGAGCATTCTGCCGTCATAGAAATACTCACCGAGCTTTGCACGCAGTCTTACCAGCTTTTTATAAAAGCCCTTGAATGGCAGCTCTTTATACTGCTCCGGACGCATCCAGCCCATCTGTTCGCCATATAGCAACGATTGTGCAAAATAAACACGCATACATACACCGTCGTTATCCTTGAACGAGCTGTAGCAGATACCGAAGGTTGCCATGTAATCGCTGTAGATTGCCGGGAATGCCGGAACCTGACTATTCTTAACCCAGAGCCATGAGAGATATGCACTCATGTATTTCATAAACGGATCGGCTGTGCATTCTGTTGTCAATGTACAGTTCTCCGGCATTGTGCGGACAACATGGTCGAGCAGGTTGTTATAGCTGTCGCACCACCATGTGCCGCCGCCTGCCGGATGGTTGTGTGTCTTATCCTGACACAAATTCGGTTTTGCTGCTGCAATCTGATCTATGTAGACCGCATCAACACCGACTTCATTAAACAAGCGGTCAACGATTTCCTTGACCTTCTCCTGCCATACTGCGCTTGACGGACACATTATTGACAGCTCAACTTTACTACCATCGGCTTCCTCTGAGTTGTATTTTTCAATAAACATAGTTCCGTCTTTTTCTTTTGTTGTATATGGCTTGGCAACAGATGAAAACTGCCAGTCCTCCATACCTCTGTCCTTTGTGTCCCAAAGCCTGCCGTTGATATAAGTCATTGTTCTGATACCCAGCTTCTTTAGGTCTTGAATCAGATCGAAGTATTCCTGCTTTAGCGGGAAATAGTGCGGATAATCGTTATCAAACGGAATCTGGTGCCAGTAATAGATATGAGTTGCACTGTCAACACCGAGGTCTTTGTTAAGCTCGGCAACATCCTCGGCTTTGAACCCGTCCATGTTGTGCAGCAGCCACCAATGGTTGTTCTTCTTCATCCATTCGGGCAGCGGTTTGTATCTTGTCATCCAGCGTGCTTCGTTCCACACCCAGTCTCTGTATATAAGTGCTGCATCGTACCAGTCGCCGTCAAACAATTCCCAGACACACTTGCCGTAAAGCTCCTGCGAGTTCGCACCAATGTCGGTATTGGTGAGCGGTAGTACGATTTTAAGCGTAAATGCTTTTTCGTCTGCTTTTCTTGAATAGTGTATTTTCTTGTATGCCGGAGCTGGATCATGAAGTCCGCAATATATGCCTCTTCTTGATTTCTCGTTCCAGAATGCGAGGTATTGCATTGATGCGCCGTACGAAGGATAATTTTGTTCTGACAGAAATCCTCCCTCTTTTGCGGATGAATATATTTCACCGCAGCCATATGGTGAGAAGAACATATTGTCGGTTTTGGAATCAAACGAAAGAATCGGATAATCGCATTCTGTCAACGATATTTCGCTGTTGTCGTTAACAAGTGATATCTTCCATGTAATTCTGTTGCCTTCAAGTGATGCGGTAATCGTTACTGTTACACCCGAAAGCTTCTCATTTCCTGACAGGATGATTGTATAAAGCTTGTCCGATGCTTTTATTACATCAACAAAGTTCCAGCCTGTCTGTGAATCAGCCGAAATTGTTTCGTTGGTGGCAAGCACAACCGCCTTCATTGTGAACAATACTCTTGGCTCTGATAACAACTTCTTTGAGTTCCTGGTATCTTTGATTGATTTGAGTGAGATACCCGTGCCTGTTTTACTGAGAGTTACAGACAATCCGCCGGTTACAAGGCGGAAGTCCTTAGTTTCAGCAGGTTTCATAATTAAATTCCTTTCAAAATCAAATGTAAAACATACATTTTTGTTTTAAACAATTATACTATACTGTTAACAAAATAACAACCTAAAATGAAAATTAGTTTGACAAAATAATAATTACTAAATATGAGCATTTACATATAAAAGCAACCCACCCTTGCGAAACAAGGGTGGGTGTTTTTGGAGCTGATGACGGGAATCGAACCCGTGACCTCATTCTTACCAAGGAAGTGCTCTATCAGCCTTTTTGCACCCGAAAACCCTTGCTATGACTGGGTTTCTCATTTTCGACTTGGCTCAAAATCGCATTTTGACCCCCATTTTGACCCCCACGGCGATGAACTTAGATGAAACAGGATGGAACGATTTACTCAGTTACTTCCCAATGTCCCGTCTTATCCGAACCGCCACGCTTTATCCTGCCCCCATTTTTGAGAGCGGTAAAATCATGCTTGATTGTCTTTGCCGTCACCGCGAATGTGGAAGCCAATTCCTCGGCGGTCAGATTCGGATTGGCAAGCAGCATTTTTATACTTTCGTCCTTGCGTTTTACAGGGACATTGTCTGCTTTTACAGGGACATTTACCGTGACATCCGCTCCGAAACACAAACGCAAAAATAAGCGAACGCAAATGTTGATTAAGCTATATCATTATAAAAATCCGTCATTGCTTTTTTACTGCTCTTTCGGCTTTGATTTCTTTGAGCTTGCCTGTTCCTGTTCAGCATATCGCCGCTTCAGGACGCGCGTTATCAGCCTTTTTGCACCCCAAAACCCTTGTTCGGAATAATGTAAATGGCTATTGTTCCGAATGATACTGAACTGCATTAGGTTCATCTATCTTGCCCTTTTGCCCCTCGCTTTTTGCTTTTCGTCGCCCGTTCCTGCTCAGCAATGCGTCGTTTCATAACTGTGTATTGTGCAAGCACACCCATCAAGACCTCTTTCTCCTGCGCGGATAGGTTTGCATTGGGTTGGCACAGAATATCCTCGCATACAGAAAGCACCTGTTCAACGCTCTTTTTCGGGGGCATATTTTTCGATTTAATTATAGCTTCATCAATGCGGTCGCCAATGCTCGTTTTTTCAAAAGCTGCTTCCGCACCAAGAATTACGCTCTGCAATTCCTCTGCGGTGATACCGAGGTGGCTAACATTCTGCTCTTCCAAAGTTTTAAGCTGTGTCATGGCTTCGAGGTTGATATAGTGAGCGTAGAATTTCAGGGTGGTTGCTCCGTCTTTATGCCCCAGCATTCTGGCAACATTCTGCGCGGCAACACCTGAGTTCAATGCGGTTGTGGCGTATGTGTGACGCAGGGCATGAATCGTCATATGAGGCAATCCTGCCCGCTTCAAGATGCGCTTCATAGATGAACGCAAGCCGCTTAAATCGTGTATGTTGCCCTCGTCGGTTGGGAAAACAAGCGTGTTATCAACCCAATTCGCCCCCGCTTTTTCGCACATCTCCTGACTCAATTTGAGTTGACGATCAAGCATGATTTCCACGCTCGGCAGTAGCGGAATTTTGCGGACACTGTGTTTCGTTTTCGGTGGGCCTACTTTAATGGAAACCACACCGGTATATTTGTCTTTACGCCGTCCAGCAGTTTTAGTGATGTCGATATATTTCTGTTCTCGGTTAATGTCTGCAACATCAAGAGCGCAAAGCTCACCGATTCGCATACCAGTAGCCAAAGCGACCGAAAGCATATTGCCTGTATTGAAGAAGGGCAACACTGAAATGAAATGCTTTTGTTCCGCTTTCGTCAGAATTTGTATGTCGCTGTCCTCAACTTTGGGCGGCGTGGTTTCGACAACAGGGTTGCTGCGGATTATTTTGCTGGTAATCGCCTGTTGCAACGCACCTGATAGAATGTTTTTGATTTTCGCCACCGATGCACCGCCAAGCGCAAAACCGCCTTTTTCTTTCGCTCCCTGCAAGCGGTTGTACATTTGCTGGATATGAAGCCCTGTAAGTTCTCTTAACTTTAAATGTCCAATGATGGGGATAATGTTGTTGGTGATGTGCCGGTCATAGCTTTCATAGGTGCTGTCCCGCAAATCTGATATTTTATATTCACTCAACCAAAAAGGAATCCATTCCGCAACGGTAGGGTTTTCGTTTACAAGAAGGGTTGCGCCCCCTGAAATTTCAGCCAACACCGCTTTCAGCTTATCCTTGACTTCTTTTTGCGTTTTGGCAATAATGGATTTGCGCTGTTTTTTCGGGTCACTTTCGCGTGGATCATAGTAGCGAGATTCCCAACGTTCGTCTTTGCGCTTTCTGATAGTTCCTTCGCCGTTTGCTCTGTGTTTCGCCATCTGCGCTCACCTCATTTATCTAAAAAGATGGATTTCCTGTTTGCTTGATTTACCGCCCATTCGTTAAAGGCGTTTAGGGGAATGATGATTCGTTTCCCTATATAGAAGCACGGAAACCCGTGTATTTTTGTTAGCTGATAAGCAGTCGCTCTCGCAATCGAGAGCATCTTAGCCATATCGTCAACGGATATATATTCTGATTGGCGTTCAGCCGCTTCGGGCTGAACCAATAAGCTGTTTTGTTCCATACTCAATCCTCTTTCACCGCCGACCAGACCGTAACCCTACGCCCGGTCTTTTCGCAGATTTTCTTGCCAACCGCCTGAACCAACTTAGCTTCCGTAAGCTCTGTCAAGCGTGGAGCTGCGAAGTTGCGTTCGTCTGTGGGAGTAATGCCGTCCAAAAGCAGAACGGTTGCGACTTCTTGGGCGGTCAAATCGCCCCAGTCACGCAGAATTTGCAAGACAGTTTTATGCCGCCCCGTGAGGGTTTTGCGGATGATGTTGTAGCTCTCGCTGCGGGTTTCGTTCGTTATATTCATCACTTCGTCCTCCTTTTAATCGTGTAATCCCAGCCATTTTTACAGGAGCAGTAACAGCACGGCTCTTTAGACTTCTGATTTTGATTGGCTCGCCGCACGATATGCTCCGGGGAATTATAAAACTGTGCAACACAATGGGCGCACAAGGTCAAAAGCATGGTATCGCTGTGTTTTTGCTTTTTATTTGCAATCATTATTTCAAGCCCATACTGACCGCAATCGCTTGGTCAATCCCTTTCATTGTCGATTCATCAAGATGTCCGATGTATTGTTCAAGACGGCATTTGTCAATCGTCCGTACTTGCTCCAATAAAACAACAGACGGCGCTTCTAATCCGTTTTCGACTGGAATCATATAGTGTGTTGGCATATTTGTCTTTTTGGGTTTGCCTGTGATGGCGGCAATTACCACCGTTGGGCTGTGACGATTGCCTGTATCATTTTGGATAATTAGCACAGGACGAAATCCACTCTGCTCACTTCCGATAGCCGGGTCTAAATCGGCATAATACATTTCGCCGCGTTTTACTTGCTTTAGCATATTTTTATCTCCTATTCTCAAAGTGGTATGTATCGACCGGGCAGATGGGCATTTGGAGATGTGGGAAGCTCTTATTGGCTTCATTTATCTCGCCCCACCGACCCGGTTTCTATTTTCAACGTGCGATACTTGCTCTCAGCACCCCTCACACATAAGGGAATCGTCAAACGGTGACTGGTTAGGTCACACCACGGGAGTTCCACCCCTCCGCATTCTGATGCCGAGCCACCCTCATTGCCTGCGACGGCTCACCAGCGGAAAAGCTGGCTTCAACGCTCGGACTGTGACTGGGCGGGAGTTTCATTAATTGTGTTTGACAATTGACTTATTCGGTTGTGAGGTTGGTGGCTCTTTCAAGCTTCTCGCCCCAAGAGGTTTCCAAGCCTCTCACCTAACGCACTTTTGAAGCCGTTTTGTACCCCCTGTTTTCACCCATCAGCCAAAATCTTTTTTATTTTCTTTTCAGCAGCCAGCAGGCTCTTTTGAATTTTGGAATGAACGACCCCCTCGACTTCGGCAATTTGTCGCAGAGTCAAGCCGTTGACATGGTATTGCAAATACCGTCTCCGCTGAATTTCGGTGAGCGCAGCAAGAGCGCGGTTGACAATCTGACACCGCGTTTGTTTCTCAGCTTCTTCCTGATTCACGTCCTCTGGTGAGGGAAGTGCAACCAATTCGGTTTCCTCTATGTTGTGGATCGACACCATCTTCTTGCGTTGGCGACCTTCGCTCCTGTCCTGCTCATGAAAAAGCTTGTCGGATTGAGCTTTGAGTTCCGCGAAGTCCGCTTCGGACTTGCCGGAGTTTTCACGCAGATAATCTTCCAGCGTGACTTCAATGGTCTGAGTGGTAAAGCGGTACACGATACCACTTGCGTACTTGTTGGCAGCGTAGTCGCTGTCCTGATAGTTCTTCATATTTACCTCCAAAATTTTGATTTCACAGTTATAAAAGGTTGAAATCAAAACTCGGTGAGGCGCGAGCGTTGTAATAGCGCATAAAAAAGTCCTTTCCGCTGTTTAGCCACGGAAAGGACAAAAAAAGGAGCCTTACACATAGCTAAATAGCTACTTGTAAGGCTCCGACTGCATCACGCTGTAAAAGGCGTGGAGTGGTGTACTTGACGAAGTATTGTAAACTCATTTTACTGACAGCCTTTGCGGTGCAAAGGACAGGTGCCACGGAATCGGGCTGAGCTGTTGTTTGATTATTGTTTCTTTACGGTGATGCCTATCTGACTTTTGCAGACATTGCACTTGATATACCATCGAGCTTTGCGCTTGCTTCCCGGCAAAATCAGCTGTAACGGAACGTCATCGGCGTCCTTTTCCTCAATGATAATTTTACCCCTTTTGCAAATTGGACATAACACAATGCTATCCTCTGTGATGTGTTGTTGGGTCATATTGTAAATCCCTCCGTTTGCTTAATATCGTTCAGTATAAACTGAACACTATTGTTAAAAAAATGCGTCGTCTTGCCATTAATCTATCAGACGCATTTCATTCAAGCGAATTTCCATTGCCTTGTGGGAAACACCAAACACATCGGCGAGTGAGTCAATGATATTTCGATTGCCATGATTACGGTAGAAAGCCATCTTAACTAAGCCTTTGGGCATAAGGAAGTAACTGCCCAAACGGTCAGCTTGCCACTCAATGGTATTGTCGGCTTCGGAACTTCTCACTACATTGGTCATTGCGGCGGTTTCGCCTGATTCGGTGTAAATTTCTTTGTGCAGAACAAAGTGGGCAAGTTCGTGAGCGCAAGTGTAGCGGAAACGACCATCAAGCCGATTATTTATCAGGCTTGCATCGATAATGACTGTTCCAGCCCTGACGCGCATCAGTTTGTATCCTTCGCCACCCTCACGCTCGTAAATTGGCACGGTGGCATCTTCAAAGACGGTTTCGCCCAAAACGCGTCCATTGTTGCGGATGAATTGAAATTCGATTTTCAATCCGTAGACCATCTCCATAATGGTCTCAACAGGGATGGGAGCTGGTACGGTTAACAAAGAACCGTCATACTTGGATATCACGTTCCGCGCAATGGTTTCGAGGACTTCTGGGCGGTAGTAGCGTGGATTCATTCTTTGTTTTCCTCCTGTTTGCTTCGATTTTTGAGTTTCTCAATAAACTCTGTCCATTCCTTGTCAGTTGCGTCCACATCCTTTGCTATGCGCAGGGCAACTCGCGCAAGTTCGTTTGCCGAAATGTATTCTGGCAAATCGCCGGGGACTGCGGTGTAGGTCTTGGATTTTGCAGCCAATTCGTAAAGCTGCTCCCGCTCCAGCTTATGCAACTTCAAAATCTGAGACATATGTTCTAAAATATCGTCTTTGGGGGCGGGATTGCGGTCGTTCTCGATATTGCTCATGTACACCGGGGATATGTCAAGCTGCTCAGCCAGCTTGCGAAGAGAAATATACGGCTCAGATTCCAGCCGTTTCTTTCGAATAAACGAGCCAAATGTTAATTCATCACTCACTATGATTCACCGCTTTCTGTGTTGTACTGTTTTAACTGAACACCGTACAGATATTATAACTCAAACTGAACACTTTTCCAAGAGCTTTTTTGCAAAACAAATCGAGGTGGTCATTATTTCGACCACCTCGATTTACTAATCTTCATAAAGTCTTTATTAGTGCAGTTTTTCTATGATACTTTTTAGGGTACGAGTGTACTTTTCTATAACGCTGTCCGGCGAGACAATCTCTATTTTACCACCAAATCCCACAATCCAACCGAAAAAAGTGGGGCTGACCGAAACTTCTACCTCAGCGGTGAAATGGTTATCATCCACAATCGTCGTCTTGACCTTTTCGCCGAATTGGTCAATGATTGATTTCATCAAACAGTTCTCGCAACGGAGCGTAACCGTGTGGGTTTCTTCATCGAACATCTGAAATACCATTTTTGCGTAATTTTCTACGCGGAAGTCTTTGGGTTTACGAACTGCTTTTTCATCTGTGGATTTTGGATTTGCCATTCTATCAACACGGAATTTAACTACCTTACTGTGGTTATCCGAGTAGCCCAACACATAGTAGCAGTCGTTTTTCCAGATCAGGGCATAAGGGCTTAACCGATAGACTTGTCCACCATGTTTCAAAGCCTTTCTTTTTGCCGCTGTATACTCATAATATTGGAATGCGATTTGTTTCTTGTCATGGATTGCGGTATGAATAAGATCTACTATGTAGAGGACACCTTCGTTGACCGATTTCGGTTGTTTATCTATATATAATTGGCGGTTGAGCTTGTCCGCTTGATGAACGCTGGCAAGCGATGAGAGTTTTGCAATCAGGGACTTACTCTGTTTTGCAGGGATAAACCGAGCTGCCTGTACTGCATCCACTAATAATGTAAGCTCAGGCAATTCAAAGTGGCGGTCGCCGATGAAGTATTGGTTTTGGCGGCTCTTATTGCACACCACATCAATGCCATGTGCTGTAAGCGTATTCAAGTCGCTCACCACCGTATGACGGTTGGCAGAAAAACCTTCGATATTTAATCGTTCTATGATTTCTGCAACGGTAATTTGGTGTTCCTCATCTGTTTCGCGGTTGAGCAGTTCCAACAGAAAAAGCAAGCGCGATTTAGTTTCAGGCATGGCATGACCTCGTTTCATTTATATTACGGTTTTTCTCACGGGAATCCAAACTTCTTCAGCGCATTTTCCTGTTTCCGTTAAATAATAGAGTTCCAAATCCGCTGTGTCTATTTTTTCATAACCAGAAGACGGTAGCCATTCGCTGTAGGCACGCTTGAACAATTCGGGGATCGCTTGCCCAAACCCGTCAATCTCCTCACTACGGAAGATTGTCCATGTAGTTTTCGGAATAGTGACGGTTGTGTATCCATCAGTATTAGAATTTGGAGTTTTATATACGCCGAGCATATACGGAAAACTGTCCGTTCCTGTATCTCTGTAACCGCAAATTCCTTTTACCAACAATGCGCCGACTTTTGGTTGCGCTTCGCCCGATGCAGCAACAAATTTCGCATCCTCGCCGTTTTGAATACATTCCGTCCAGAAATCAGGCACCTTGCCCATTTCGTCATTACGGAAAACTCTTTCAATGCCGAATACATCAAACGCTTCTTTTTCCTCAATTCGCCAGTTCATTTCATTTACCCCCTGTATTTTAATTTGAAAGGTGAGCGGCGGGAAGATTTTAAGTGTAACGCCTGACTTCCGCGCTGCCGTGGGTGTCACGCTATGTTGTTTGACAAACGCCCGTGTGAAGCTGTCAGCACTGTCGTAACCATATTTTACCGCTAAATCAATGACTTTCACATCGATACTTTGCAACTCTGACGCAGCGAGAGATAGTTTGCGTTTGCGGATATACTCCGATAACGGCATTTCTGCGATATAGTAGAACAATCTGCCGAAGTGGTAGGGTGAATAGGTTGTAACCGAAGAAACATCACCAAGTGCCATGTCATCGTCAATGTGTGCTTCAACGTATTGCATTGCCGCGTTCAATTGAGCTAATAAATTCACGTGTGCCGCCTCCTTTCAAAGGTATTTTAGCAGGGTTTAAGCCGCAGCATCCGACTTTTTTGATAGAGTTTTGAGGGTGTTAGAGTCTTTTCTTTGCCGGCATAGCCATTTTTGCACCTGTTTCCACACCGCCGCCCCCGAAATTGAAGTATGGAGCAAGCTCCGGGGCATATTCAAACCCGTATGGTTTTGGATTATATGCGTCCATTAACTCCCACAAAAGACCTATGGCTTCACCAAAGTCATTCTCGTCTTCATAGGGCGCACCTTGAAAATATAGCATGGTGCAGAGTGGCAATTCAATCACATCACATCCCGCTGGAATTGGCTTGCTGTAATCAATTGGAACTTCCACGCCCGAAGCGATATTTCCCGTTCCGGGTTTGATTAGATTTTGCGGTAGTGTAAGCAACGCAGAAGTGTCAAATTTTTCAGGAATGCTGTTAAATATTCCTTCCCAATCGCAGCCCAGTTCTTCGCAAAAAGAGAAATATTCGGTTGCGTTCACGGAACGCACTAAAATCAGCTTGCGAGCAGGGCGTTCCACCACTGTTACTGTCATTGTTCGTTTGATAGGTTCTTTAGGCATTGGCTTGGTACCTTCTTTCAGAGCGTAGTAAGCCGAGATTGGATGATGGGTAAAATAGCGTACAGGTGGCGTTTCAGTATGATATTTTTGTGGCGTGATGCCAAACTGCCGCGAAAACGCCCGCGTAAAGCCATCATGAGAATCAAAAACAGCTTCCATTGCCACATCCACCACCTTGCTGTCAGAATCCCGCAAGACTTCGGCGGCTTTGGTTAAGCGCAAGGCACGATGATATTCAAATGGCGTTCTGTGGGTCTGCTCCTTGAAAATCCGCAACGCGTGGTACTTGCTGTATCCAGCTACTCCGCTGAGTTTATCAAGGACTATTTCCTCATCCATATGAGCCACTATATAGTCTTGCATTCGCTGTACAGCGGCGACTCTTTCTGACAATTCCATCTCGAACCTCCGTGAGTAGTATAACAATCTTTCAGTCGGTACGCTCGACCGCAGTTGCGAAAATATCGTGTTTTCTTATCTCGACCATTTTCTGCAAACATTCCATCGCAGGGGAGCTTGGATTATTAAATCTAAAAGTAGTGCGGCAAACATTGTCAAATTTCTTGCCGAATATCGTTTTATTCTTGCCACCACTACAACTGCCACAATTTGCGCAGACATCAACGTTTTCCCAAGCAATTTTTTTTAAGTGATTGTCCAACGGAAAATCCGCGAACCAATCAGAATCGCTATCATCAGACCAAATAATCCAACCATCAGGTTCAGTCTTATCTCCAATTTTATCTTCAGAGCCATTAATTAATATAAAGCATACATATTTGTCTTTATATTTTATCATCCAATAATGCTTATCTTCCCAGTAACCTTTACCTTTTTCAAACAGCATTTCATTCGCTGTTAAATATTCAAAAAACTCCAATGCGTTTTTTTGCGCATCCCCAGTAAGAGCGTCAATAATATGGCTTTTTATCTTCTGTTGAGGCATAAAATTGTTAATCATAACTTTTCAAGCCCCTTTAAATACAGCAGATTCAGCAATGCTCCATTACCTTTCCACCAATTCTTAGCAATAACCCATTCTTCGGGATAGTCAGACCATCCCCACGGAATATTCCAAGACCCATCATCAAGCTGGGTTTTGAATATGAAATCACATTCATATTCGGCAATATCTTTGTTATCAGCATAAAAGATGCTGTCACGAGAATTAAAGAACTGTGACGGTTTGCAAATATAGCCTGTTTCCCATTCGGCGGTGTTCTGCGTGATACTGTGCTTGATTTGCTCCCGTAGGCGTTCTTTCAATAACGAAAGGTCAATAACTTCCGACACGCTTGCTTTTTCGCAGTACTGCATAAGTCGTATATAGAGAAGTACCGCATGCATATCGTCGCTCAATCCTTGCTTGTCGTCAGCATCATATGCTTCCTTTGCAATCCGGCAACCGAGCTTGTACAAATCACTATTCTTATCTGCAAAACGAATGATAAATCCCGCAAGGCAAGCGGTGGGGTTGTAGCTGTCGGCGCTATCAACTTCAGCATGCCACCACGGCGCGTGAGGGTAATCGTTACTGCTGACAACCTCGTTGTACCATAATTTACCGTTAAAGTCCTGCCCGCTGGCAAGATAACGCAATGTGTTCTGAATAATTGTATGATTTGCATCTGTAAAATCAATTTCCCGCAATATCTCTGTTGCCGTCCATGTTTGTATCGGCGCAGAATATGGATTCCACGAATCTGGCTCTAAAGCATGTCCGAAACCACCGTCTTCGTTCTGATAAGCAGCAAGAGCAGTCAATACCGCTTCTTTACTTCCGTTTTCAAAATGATATTGAAAGCGGGCGAGGTCAAGCGGGCGGGCATTACGGTAGATGAAAGAACGAGCGCGGTCAAATGTGATCATAGTTACATCTCCTTAAAATCCTGCTGGACAAATCCCAATTCGTTGCCATCTAAGTCTTTTATCGTGAATTTTCGTGTGCCGTAGGGCATGGTTTCAATCGCTTGAACAATTTCCATTTTGCCTTTCAGCTTGTCCCACAGCGCATTGACATCATCCACATCAAAATTATATCGTCCAAGACTAGGCTTCTCATCAACCGCAATCGCAAATACCGCACCGCCATCATTAAGAAAATCGGCATACTGCCAACGTTCATTTATATCCTTGCCCCCGCACTCGAACCCAAGTACGGTTTCATACCATTCTACTGCTTTATCTAAATCTTGGACATTAGCGCGAACGTGTGTCAATTTTGTTTTCATTTCGTGCTCTCCTTGCTATTTCATTTGTCTGTCGATTTCGTCTTGTTGCAAGACGGATAGATTTTCGTGTGGGTAACTGCACATCACGCTATCTAAATATTGTATCCCACAAAAATATTTGCAAATGGATATGTTCTTTAATGCGCATTTATGCTCATTCGTTTTATCTTCAATATTCCATGGGCATTGTGAATTTCCAAAATTAATATTACTAAAATCAATGTCCATATTGGCACCAATCAGTTTTTTAATACCACTATTCATTTTGCGCTCTCCTTTGCTGGACATGATAAATTTATGTAATTCCCATCTGGGTCTCGAATTTGCATTGCGCGCCTACCCCACGGATAAGTTTCAGGTTGCTGAGTGACTGTCATGCCCAACGACGAAAGACGTTCAAACTCAGAATCAACGTCATCAACCTCAAGACCCAACTGTATATTGCAGATTTCAGCTCGTGGCACATTGCCGGGGTTGTAAATGGCAATCGCTGCACCATCTGTGTTCATTTCCATGTGAGTAGCATCGCCAATTGAATCCGTCTTTAAAACGGCCTTATAAAACTCTGTGAGCTTGATTACATCCTGTGTAAGAATGCACACACCGATAACTTTCATATCTCTTCCTCCAACTCTACTCATCAAACAAATCAGGTAAATTCCCAGAACGCCAAGTACTCTCATTAACAACGCGCGGATAGCGCTTGGTGCTTGCTATGGTAACTCCGTTCAAAATGCCGATGTGGGCATACATGTGTCGGAATTGGCTAAGTGCTAACCCAATGCGTGAACTTGTACAGCCTTCCGGACACTCACTAAGCTGTGCATCGGTTAGATTATTCAGATAGCCCAGCACTTTTTGCCGCACCTGTTCATAGTAAGCATATAACGTTTCACGGCTCAAGATGATGTCAGATGGTGTATCCGGCCAATCAAGTTTAGGTGTGTGGAAGGGCGGTTCGGGCTCAACAAGTCGTGTACTGGGGTTAATGAACCATTTGTCTGCCGAATGCAGAGTGTGGTAGATATATCGCCACGCAGGTGCGTCGCAGATATTGGCATTCCAATCAACCGTATCCATTGCGATTTTCAGGTTGTAAAACATTAAGTCGGTATTTGTTTTTAATGTGATGATATTTGATATTGGCAGTTCGAGAGTGTTATTTTTGATGTTCATAAAATAATCGTCTGCAAGAATAGCATATCGAACACTGTCGCAAAAACCCTGATTATTTATATCATCCTGCCGCATTGTTCCCTCGTATTTTAAACCGCATTTCAACATCACTTTACCCGAATTAGGATTGCGTGGGTCGTGCCTTGATTCAATTCGATTAACACCTACATCTTCAAAGAAAAAACGAATCAATTCTGCCAGTGCTTCGGATGTATAACCGCGACGCCACCACTTTTGTCCGATGCAATATCCAATATGAACCATCTTTATATCATCGCGCTGTTCAACTGCGGCTATGCTTCCGATAGGCTCACCAATTTCCTTTAAAACGATAGCCCAACTGTAATGATTCAAATTTTCATATAATTTCATCCAACTGTCAATAACCGCTTTAGAAACAGATATATCCGAATGCGGCGGCCATGTCAAATATTTTGTAACCTCTGCATCGCTCGCCCAATTTTTGAACATAACTTCTGCATCTGTTAATTCAAAACGCCGTAATATAAGTCGCTCAGTTTCAAGTTTAACTGTACCTTTATGATTCATCCGACTTCACCTCGCATTTTTTGTAAAATCAATATCATATCTTGTGCCATTACTAAAAATCACACCGTCTGTCAAGCGAACGCAAAGAATGCAAGTGTTGGGGTCGCTTTCATCGGTATGACCATTATCATACCACTCCGCAAATACAGTCCGCAATTTTGACATGATTTCCGTGTTCTTCTCGTCGCGTACATAACCGATGTTTTCCCCAATACCATGAGCTGTGAACCACTCTCCGCAGATTGCAACCTCTGGGTTGCTCTGTATTTGCTTCATCTTGTTTGATAACGCATATGTAACGGTGTAAAAAGAACCTTCTTCATAATAACTATTCACGGTTCGGACGGCAGGGCGATTACCATCTATGGTCGCAATAGAAATCAAGGTGTCATGACCAAACCGTTCGTCCATAATGGATAGTGCTTCTGGAATTATCATCTCGCTATATACTGTTGTCACTAAGTTGATGCGCAATAACCCATCTACATTATTGCTATCAAATACAGCATTCATTTCGGCGATATGAGCTTCATATTCAGAGTCAGACGGTTGAGGATTATCTGAAATCGACGCATTTTGCTGAAGCCATCTTTCGCGTGTATATAATATTGGATTTGGAAATTCCCGTACAACTGGATTTTTGAAAAACAATTCAGCAGCCTGTTTGCTTGATAGCCGATGGCTACCGGGTGTATGGTTATCACCCGGTGTAACATTATACAGAGAAATTACGAGAACATCTGATTTACCAATCCTGCGACACTCCGTCCGAAAAGCCTTTAAGTCAAACCAGCCAAGTGCTTGCGCACATGTAACAACATCTATGCTGTGGTCGGGTAGTGTTGTGGCTTCTGCCGAGCCCGTAATAATCTTGGCGTTCTGGTAAGGTGCCAAGGTAATGGAAAGTTGCTCCTGCATATCAGCGTTTGGCTCAACCGCAAATACGGTGTAACCGCTCTTAGCAAGCAGTTCAGTAAATTTGCCAGTACCTGCGCCTATATCAGCAAAAACCGCATTTGGCGGCACAAGAGTTTTAATGTAATCCATCGCCGCATCGGGATACCCCGGTCGTGCTTTTGCATAAGATTCAGCTTTACCTGTAAATTTTTCTGTGTTCATAAAGCAACACTCCTTATCTCAAATTAATCCCCATTAAGACCTCATTAGTTGTTATGCCGTTATAATTATATCTAAGCTCATCAAGCCCAAACGGTAAACCTGCTTTATCATCAAGTTTTATCAACTTGTAATTATTTTTTAGCCACTCAGTGTTTTTGATAATTGATTCTCTAATAGATGGTTTTTCAATTTCTTTTGCACGAGTTATTATTTCAGACAAGTTCCCAAATTTATTGATGAGTGCCGCAGCTGTTTTGGGACCGATTTTTTCTGCACCTTTGATGTTGTCGGAAGTATCGCCAGTGAGCGACTTGAAATCTGCGTATTGCTGTGGAATTATACCGAGTTTTTCTATTATGTAGGCACTATCGCAAATTATAGTTTTATCGCCACGGTAGCGAATAATAGATACATTGTCGCATATAAGCTGAAAGAAATCACTATCAAAAGATGAAATAACAATTTCCACTTCATCGCCATATTTTATTGCATAACTCGCAATCACATCATCAGTTTCGTGTTCGGTAACTTCTGTATGTTTTATGCTGAGAAAATCAAGGGCTTTATAAACATCATCGAGCTGTGAAAAGGGGCTTTCGTCCTCAGAAACAGTGCTGTAATCTGTGCGATTGGCTTTATAATCAGCGTCAATTTCCGCACGGGGATTTTCCTGCTCACTATCGAATAAAACAACTGTATGCGTAGGATTTGTCATGCGAATAATTTTCAGCAATGCACCCACAAACCCAAGTGTGCCTTGAATGGCTTTGCCGTCTTTGTTTATAATCCTTGACGGCATACCAAAAAACATCTGAAACAGCAGATTGTGTCCGTCTATTATGAGTAGTTTTGGCATGGTGTCACCTCACTTTATTTATAAACAATTTCCCAAAGCTCATCATTGTTCCATGAGCCAAAAGCTTCACTATATTTACCATCCAAAAACATTGGTAAATATTTCGTAGTGTCATTCTTTGATGGTGTGTTTGTGAGATCTTCGATAGTCATCCAAAAGTGTTTTCCCTCGTCACAGTCGGTAATTAATTCACCAGAAAAATCTGATGTTTTATAGAGAAACACAATGTATCGGTCGAGGGTTTTATTGTTCAGCCAGTGGATTACGCCGCATGATTTTAAATTCCAAACATCAAGCCCAGTTTCTTCTTTAACCTCACGAATTGCGCTGTCTACAAAGCTTTCGTTTTCTTCAACATGACCACCGGGGAAAGAAAGACCTTTCCAACTTATTATTCTGTCTTGCACAATCACTTTGCCTGTTTGCTTGTCCTGTATCATTACCATATTTGTTAGTTCGAGTTTTGGCATCTTAGTTTCTCCAATCGTATTGCTCGTTCAAACGCTTCTTGCAAAAATTCTTCTGTCGATAAATCCTTATAACTCCAATTCATAGCTTCTATTGCAGTCGGACCAGAATAACCAGTTTCATGAATTTTTTGCATTGCTACTGACCAATCTATCGTACCGTCAAATGGTAATCTGTGTATTGCGTTTTCATTATAATCATGCAAATGTATTGCCATCAATCGTTTACTATACATAGATAACAAATCATAGGTCGGATAAAAGTGATAGTGATGGCAGCAATCGTAACAGAATCCTATTCGATGAGAATCCACTTGCTCCAACACATATGACAAATTGTTGAAATTTTTTAAATTCTCCAGTGCCACATTGACACCAAGCTGTTCAGCCTTTTCAGCAAGTCTCTTGATTCTATCCAATCCCAATGCGTTATATGACTTGTCATCGTCTGGTAGATGAACCACCATGGTCGGAATTTCAAACTCGGCACAGTCCTTGACACATTGCAAATAGCAATTGATTGAATCCTCACCATCCAGATTATCAAGCCAAATGTTGTCTTGGACTTGGAACGGCGTATGAATATTTTCTATAACAAGACCCGCTTCCCGAATAATTTGCGGACCGCTACGATAATCATTTCGCCCTAAGTATTCGCTCCACCATAACAAAACACCATCAAATCCAGCTTCTTTTATTAGCTTATAACGTTCTTTTATAGGCAATTCGTAGCCAAACCAATCATAAATGGAAATCATTCTTCAAGTCCTATCCTCTCTAAAACAGCATTGGTACTGTCCACAATTGATTTTTAATATCTAACTACCAACCGTATCTTTACCAATCAACCTTATTCTTGCAGGGTTTCCTCACTTGCTTTTTCTGTTATTCTCTTTATAAATTCGCCTTTTGCGGCAGTGTAGCCATCACGATCATGTTTATAATCGCTCAACAATCTACGTTTTAATTCGGCATATTCTGCGGCGGTTTCAGAGTGGGTTAACAAATAATCTCTGAAACGAAGTCTTTCGTCCCAATCGCCGGAGCGGACAACATGAATATGATAGACTTTTTCGGCAAAGCCGTCAGAAAGATAACCTTTTAAGAACATTAGATGCATAGACGGAGTTGAAATGGTTGGAGCTGATTCTTGATGCAAATAAATATAATCTGGCGATGATAAATCGGCAATCAACTTATTTATGTCAGTATCCTCACTTGTTTCAATGAGAATATCCACAGTAGGTTTTGCCAAAAGTCCGGGAACAGACGTACTTCCGAAATGACTGATTTTTACGATGTTGTCTTTGCTAATAAGCCCTTCGAGGATTATTTTTTCTTCCGCAAACCACTCCAGCCACGCAGGATTGTATTCGCTCAATATGACAGGGTATATTCGGGTGCGACGTTCCTCATCGGTTTCGGGGATAATATCAATGCTCAAATTACTTCACCGCTTCCAATATTTCATCCATCGTGAACGCCGGAATCAATTTCAACCCATGTTCTGCTAAAATGTCCGTTGCTTTCGGATTCCGCTCTATCACACATATTACGGTATCTATAATCGCACCCAGCTTGCGTAGCTCAATAACACCATCAATAATTGCACCACCGGTAGTTACTACATCCTCTACAATACAAACACGCTTTTCTGAAACTTCTGCTCCTTCTGCCAGCTTACAAGTTCCATACTCTTTGGCTTGCTTTCTTACAAACGCTGCTATTATTCCTGTTTGCAATGATAAAGCAGTTGCAACCGGGATTCCGCCCATTTCTAATCCTGCCAATATTTCTGTATTAACGGGAATGTTGTTTTTCATTACACTTGCGATTTCACTTAATAAAAGTGGTTTTGATTCAAATAAATACTTGTCAAAATATTCATGTGAAATCTGCCCGGAGCGTAATGTAAAAGTTCCTGTAAGGTGCGCCGTTTCATATATAGATTGTGCAAGTTGTTTCTTGTTCATTTCACACCCTCCTGCGTTATAACCACTTTTCCATCAGCAAACTCAACTCTGCCAATCGATCCATTTACAATTTGAATTTGGGGGGGAATGTGTCCTATATCCGCATTATAGATAACAGGTATGCCCAAATCACCGAGTCCCTGTTTCAATGCGTCGAGCAATGTAAAATTGCGTTTATCTTTATATCCATCAGGACGACCTATTATTATTCCGTTGCAATACTTGAACCACCCGCTCTCCCGTATTTGCCAGAATGTACGGTATATATCCGGTGCGGTCATTTCACAACTTTCAATCGTCCATATAAAACCATGCAGCTTATATTTGTTTAAGAACGATTCGACCGGAGCAAAACGAGTTCCGAGCAGTTTGCACAGGGTATCCATACAACCGCCTATCATCATTCCATCAAATGAAACGCAAGCATCTCCCTGTAACGATTTCCACAAAGAAGGTCTGTCAAGGTTATATACCTCTCCCGTAAAATCGTCCCAACTCATAAATCCACCCCATGTGTCCCAGCTTTTCTGCTCGGTCGAATAGTTGGACATGACATCAAATGCCCTCATATCGGTTTCGTGAATACGGGCATATCCCATGTTCAATAAATTGGAGCCGTGTATAGTAGCAATATCGCTGTTTAGGGTCATCGCAAATGATAGGGTTGTTATATCCGAATATCCGCATACCCACTTCGCAGGTAAAGAAGCCAACCTGTCAAAATCTAAGTACGGAAGCATATCCATAAGAAATTCGCCGCCCCACGGCGGTAAAATAGCCGCTATATTCGGATTTTCGTATAGACTCATAAATTCAGTCGCGCGGATTTCACTACTTGTGCTGACACACTTATCGTCGCAACGAACCGAATCCGTTTCAATAACCTCATAACCCAATGCTTTAATATTTCGGATTGCGTTATCTAAACGCACGGACAATACTTCTCCAGACGCTCCGCTTGACGGAGCGCAAATACCAATGGTATCGCCTTTTCGCAATAATTTTGGATAATTCATTCCGCACTCTCCTTAATGGATTTCATCATTTTGTAGTTTATTAAATACTGTTCTCTGCACTCGACATTCTGTTCTGCTCTAACAACATAGCCTCGTTTTTCAAAGAACGGTTTTGCTGTGATAGAAGCATCGGTTGTAATGGTATGTATGCGATTTTCAATAAAATACTTTTCAATGTTATCTGCAATCAAAGTCGCAACACCATTTTTCTGATAATCCTTGTGGACATATAAAAGGTCAAAATATCCTATATCATCCGCAGTTCCAATGCCAATGATAACACCGTTCTGCTCGGCTACAATTGCATAATCGTTTCTCAATAACCTTTGATTCCATAAATGCAAATCCATTTCTTTTGGAGCCCATGCATCAAGTTGAATTTCAGTATAATCTGCGGAATTTATAGAATGAATAGTGCCATAAAACAATTCATAAACTTCTTCGCAATCATCAGGGTGATATTTCCGTAGATTCATTTCGCACCTGCCAGCATCTCAATCATTTCTCGCCAATCAGAAACAATTAAACATTCATTTTGCGGAGTGAAATTATGGCCTTCATATGCTCCTTTATACCAAACAGGGAAAAGACCTGCCGCTTTTGCTCCATCAACATCGCAAATACCGTTATCTCCACAATACCATATTTCATTTGGTTCAAGACGAGCTTTTCTTGAAGCAAGCTCAAAAATGCGCTTGTGCGGTTTTCTGAACACATACTCACTTGTTGCTAAAATAAATTCAAAGTCATTCTGCGGAAGCAGAGCATTTATTCTATTTTCAAGAGCTTGACCGCTGAATGAAATATTACTAATTACAGCCGAACGTATATTTTCATTTCTTAGATATAATAAAAGTTCTTCGATATGTATGGTTGGTTTGCCCGGCGACGCAGAATCCCAAAATGTTGTTTCCAATTCTAAATGGGAAACAATTCTTGTTAAACCATAATAATCGTATAAGTAATTTTGGAATGCATGGTTATGGACTTCCATCAAGTACAAATGATTAGTTTCGGGATTATATCTGCCGATTTCTTTATTCATTTCATATGCTAATGCTTGAATATCCTCGGCGGATATATTATTGGGATTCGTAACGCATTTATTTAAAACTGCTTGTGTTCCCGCTATACCGTCAAACTGTTCCTCGGAAATAAGCGTTTGTCCATAATCAAATAGTATCATTTGTGGTTTGTTCATAATGTTGCCTCCAACTCTTTAATCTGCAATCCCACATCCTCTGGACTATGCGCATCGGAAGCGGTCTTGATTTTTGCATCATGCTTATTTAAGGCTTTAATCAAACCAGCGTTCATGCCAAGCTCGGATGTGTCTGGGCAGCGGCGATAGGAACCGCTACTTTGTTCTGCATACATTCCGCTTTTGGCGATTTTAGCGGCAAGCCGGTCATAATAATCATCAAGTTGGAAGGATGGCTTGTGTCCGAATAGTTTTATACAATCCGGGTGAGCGATTCCATTGTAAATGCCACTTGTGGCAAGGTCAACGCTTGTTTCAAAATAGCGACGGTAAGCATTATCAATATCAATTCCACCCCAATGCTCAGGTTTGTGGTCGTAGGCAAAATCATCTATGAAATGCACACTACCGACAAGAAAATCCAAGTTTTTATCTTTAGTTTCTATGTAAACCAAGTCCTCAAACTGTTTAAAATAACATACTTCAAGACCGAATTTGATTTTGATTGGCCATTCCTGATTACGCACAAAATCAGCAAGCCGCAGATAATCATCAAGCCCAAGAACACCAGCTTTGCAATGAAACCACTTGTCTATGTAGTCGCTGTATGCGCATACATTATCATACATTGGAACAAATTCACGAAAGCGGTAGCAATGTTCAAGCAGCCAGATTTCATCAATCCCTCTTTGAACCGCAGTCTTTACAAATTCATTAATCCAATTAAGCGTATATTCGCCTCGTTCAATATGGATATGACAGTCAAGCATTTACTTCACCTCCATGAATTTATCTTTCTCTTTTCTCGCATAATCACGGAAAGCAAGTAGATCGGTTTTATCCCAATCGACACCTCCTATTTTGCGGTTACTTTCATCAATCTGCATATCTGAACTATAAACTTTCAATGCTTTTTGAATTAATAGTGTGTATCTATCAGGCAAGTGTCTGATTCCCCATATTGCACCTTCATATTTACTAAGACTTTTTTGGTTGTTTTCTGTTAACGCTTGCAACACACGGCAAATGTTCAAAATACAATAATAAGGTGATTCGCAAATATTTTCATTCTCAACAAGCCAATCAAAATCTTCCAGAACCGAAGCCATAAAATTTGACCATTTAACATCACCAAAAACTTCATCAATACTCTTTCCGTGCAGACAAACGCCACGTTTTTTGACTGTCATAAGATGCGCCGAAAGGTCAGCGTCTATCTGCATGACGCCGTATGTAACTTGATTATTGATAATTCTGTCATGCCATGCTTCGCTATAATGAAGTTCATACGGCATTTCATTTGGCACGTTATACGCTGTTTCAAGCGTGATAACACTACATTCGATATCGCCAACCGTCGGGCGTTTCTTCGAATACTGTGCAATAGCGAAATTGATTTCTTCAGCGAGGTTTGCATCAAGGGTATTATCCACAACAACCAGAATATCCATATCACTTTTTGGCGAAAAGTAGCTACCCATTGCCAAAGAGCCATGCAGATAAACACCGATAAGGTGGTTACCTAATTTTGTTTTAAATAAATCAACAAGCCCTATGATGTATTGTCGTATTGTTTCATCACAGTTTATCCATGATTGCGGTTTTATGGAATACCGCATCGCTATTTCAATTGCCGTTTTGTTATAATCTACTGTTCCATCAATCTGAATCACAGGACACTTTAGAGTATCTGCCCATTTTTCAATTCTTGATAAGTCACGCGTAACTGCAAAATTAACGAAATCCAAATGTTGCGCATACATATCTCCGCCCTCGCGGATGCGCTCTCCGTATTTTTCATATTCGCGTTGCTTTATACGCTCTATACGGGTTTCTTTCGGTGCAGAAAGGAACACAGCGAGCTCGTATAAAGGTATAATCTTGTCACCAAAATCTCCAGTGACGGCAGTGATAACAAATGAGCGATATTTCTCTATATCGGCAAGCATTAAATTCAAGCATTCATCGCGCGAGCGTTCAACGGTATATGGAATTTCGGATTTTTCAAAATAATAATCTTCAATATCCATATGTTTAAATTTTAGTATTCGCGCCAGTTCACGCCCAAGCGTTGTCTTTCCGCTTCCGTTTGCTCCAAATACGATAATACCGTGTAATTCGCCCATTTTGCCTCACTCCTATTCTATAAATATATACCAGATCAGCTTAATCTGTTTTCATCTCATTGTAACCAGCTTAGTGGTATCAATTTTTCATTATCTCTCCAACGTGCAACGAGATGCGTATTGGCTAATTTGCCCCATATATCTTCGTCCGCATGTTCCATTACTATGATTTGAAACGGATTTTTTGAGTTTTGAATATAGTTTGATAGTGTTTCAAATATTTTTTTGACTGCTGCCTTATCTTCATCCGCTAACAATTTAGCATCATCGTTTGTAGATGCGTTTTCCGGCAGTCTTTGTTGCGGGAAATACACTTGGCTTGGTTGATCATAAATCATTATATTGGGGATATTTACGCCTCCACGCTCTTGAAAATATTTTTGAAAGGCTAAACTAATTGCAAGATGATATGCCAACCAGTTTGAAGCACTTCCAATTTCCCAGAGGTAGTTATCACGACCTAAGGCGGTTTTTATTCGGATTGTAAGGTCTGAAACAATAAATTCTATAGGGTCATCGGGGCTTTCTACGTCCAACATTTTGATTAGTGTATTAGCTTCTTGCTGAATAAACGATAATGCAGCTTTCTCTTTAGCTTTTCGAGAACTATCACTTGCAATATTATTCAACTCGCCAATCTTATCATTTAACGCAGAAAGTCTTTGTACTAATTCACTATCGGTACCCATACGTTCATATGTCTTTATTGCAAATTCCATTCTTCCAAGAAAGCGGGAAACGCTCGCTAATGTGTATTTTTTGCTGGCATCCTCTTGTGACCGTGAGCTTTCAATCGCTATTCGTTTGCGAATAGCGGTCAATTTTTCAGAAAGCAAATCAATTTCGCTTTTCACAATATTAAACTCTCGGTCGAATGACATCGAAATGGCCTGCACAGAGTCGGTTTGTTTTTCGATTTCAGCCATTGCAGTACACAACATATCTAACTCGGCAACAGGTGTATCGTGAAAATCGCCACATATCGGACATGTTGAACTATCAGACAGTGAGCGAAGCCAGCCAGAAATATCAAGCCTATTTATTTGAGTGCGTAAAGATTCGTCATAGCGTTTTTTAGAATCACTCAATTTTTCCATCGCATCATATCGTTGTTGGACGATTGACAGTTCGATTGACAGTTCTTGTTCGCTGGCTCTGAGCATTTTGAGTTCCTCAGACATATCTCTAATATTCGAAGAAACAACAGCGGAATCGTTTTCACTCTTATCGGCAATTCGTTTTAGCTCATCAACTTGCAAATTAAAGTCTGTGTCAGAATCTGCTCGAAAAGAAGTAAGTCCCAATTCTCTTGCTTGGGAAAGCCAAGTGAGAACCTCTTGTTTCCAACCGTTAGAAACAAATTTGATATTATCCAATTCTCTCGCTAACCTATCGCGTTCTTTCGTAAGTCGTTCACGTTCTTGGTTCGCAGCTAGTGTTTCTGCGGTAATTGCACCCAAAACATATGGAAATATGTTAATAAGCTTCTTTTTATGCTCCATTTTTTCAATATTGTAAAAGAGAACTCTGTTATTTGCAATGACATTTTGAGGCTGAAAACTAAAAGCCATCAAGTCACGGTAAGAAGGACGAGACGAGAAGTTATCGTTTGATGTCGGATCGAGTTCAATGAAAGACATCGAAAATATTTCATTCAAAGCATTCTTGACTTGTTCAACGGTCGTATTTTTTATTGGTTCATCGGGTATTTCAACGTTTTTTCCTCTTGTAAAAAACATATCACCCGTATGTGCCTGCGATCCGGGTTCTCTCCGGCACAAAAGTAATTGCTCATTTTCCAAATTGAAAAGAACACCGAACCAGTCACAGGCATCTCTAATAACACCAACCGGAATAGTGCATTCGCTAGCACCAAGACAATAGTCAATAATAGGGATAATAGCAGACTTTCCTGTACGCGAAGCTCCAGTAATTATGTTGACTCCATTTTGCTCAAAGTCTACTTTCCTATATCCATTTTTCCTGTTACGTGACCAAAGAATCACGGAGATTATAGAGAATTTCATACTAGAACCTCACTTTCAATAATGTGCTGATTTCGTACAACGTCATCGTCGAACACCACATTCCCAACTTTTCGGATTGCATTAGTAGTTCATCTGAAGTCTTTGGCATCTTGGATGCTTTTGTTTGTAGTGGTGATACTAACGCTGTTTTTGTATCAATTGCAATTAAATTTGCGTTACTGGCAATATGTATTGAAGACAGCGTTGTTTCTTTGTATTGCTCAGCAGTAGATTGAATACCACAAAATAAATCTGCCTTTTTTGTGATAAATAGCTTTTCCGCTACTTTTTGCAATCCCTTAGCTTTTTGTGTGCTTTTAATCACCTCGCGCAAATCTTCGCGAAATATTATTGGTAAAACAAGAAACAACAGTGGGAAAGGTACTGAAATGTTGCGATTATCGCATTCATAATAACCACAAACAAAACGCCATATGACAGCCGCTCCGATAGCGGGATTTTGCACGAGATATACTTCGCGGCTAATATCATTCATTTTGCCCACCACCAGTTTTCAGTAATTCTTTATATTGCGAGTGCCATCCAATGGATGGATCATTCTTTGGCGCATTCGCCAATGTCTGGAGTGTCCCTGTGCCAAAAAAAATGGGGACTTCATTTCCTTGAAGTTTTTGATTGATTGCAGATTCTCTAAGACTAAGGTACAGTCGTTTACCTTTGGTCACATCGGTATCAGTGTTGGCTAGCTCAACGAGCCGACGCTTGTTATTCCAAAGTTGCTTCATTGCCTCAGTATATTCATTCAAACTCTGTGGCGTAAACAGTCCCTTTTCTGCTCGCATAGTTTTTTCCGCGCTCGTCCTTAGATATTCGCTGGCAGCTTCCAATTTTGAATCAAAATCAGATTCAATTAAGTCCAGCTGCTGTATGTAAACATCTTGTTGATTCACTTCAATCCTTACGGCACTATCATCAATCGCCTGAGAAAGAGCAGGTATTGCATCTCTCTGATTATACATGCGCATTTGTGCTTGTAGTGCAGTGTTAAACTCACTGCTTTTTATTAATGCGGCTTGTCCTTGCTGTCCTTGCTCATTGACTTTTTCATTAACCCATCCCAGCATGAAAATCAGCAGGGCATCTGAAAATTCTGATATTAGCGCTGGAATCCGATTGAATTTTGCACGTAGCTTATCATCATAATCGTTTTCATGAACTTCAACAGACATTTTTCTAATAATATTGATTACAGCAGGTGCATTTTCTGGCGCAAACAATTTTTCTAAATATTTGCTGTAAGATTCGGGGACATCGCTTTTTAATTCTTCTTTTTCTCCCCAAAGGGTTTTTCGTGCTGCTTGAAACACTTCTCGTGCTGTAGCTTCATCTATTGAATTGCTAAATGACTCAGCAACCGTACCAGACGCAATTTCCTTATTGGCAACAACAATCATTTTGAAAATTGTTTTATCCAAGCTCAAACTACCGTTTGTAATATAGTCATGCCAATTGTACAACGTTTTCCAAAAGACAACCGACCTGTCTGCAATAGGATTATTAGATGAAGTTACGCTCTTTATTTGTTCCGCACAAATAGAGCCATCCTCAGATTGAATGGCAACATCATCCAAGCTCTCAACACTAACTGTTATATCATCAAGTGAAATCAGCTCAAAAAGCATATGTCTCACTTGAAGAAGATAACCTTGCAGCTGTCCTACTGCATGTGTATTGTTTTCCATTATCCTACCTCCGATCGGTTGATTACTTGTTAAGAATGATTTTACTCGATCGCCAACGCCTTATACACCGCATCTTCTGGACTGGTGTAAAACGACGTTTGAAACTTTGCGAATAGTTCCGACGGCACAGTCGCTATATCCACCGCAGATGACATTGGCAGCAGAATCCGTTTTGCGCCAGCATCAAAGCAAACTTGCAGGGTGTTCGCCAATTCCTCAACCTTGTTTATAGTACCACCAATGCTCATGCTACCGAGAACGCACATCTGTGACTGCAAAGGCTTTCGAAGGGCCGCACTGCATAGAGCAACAAACCCGCATAGAGCCAGCTCGCTTGTGATTCCGATACCCTGACAGTCGGCAACGTGACAGAGATAATCGTTATCATCAATGGCGATAGTGCCGCTGATTTGTTTGCGGTTGGCTTTGAAGTAGTTCTGAGCCGTTTTCAAGCTCTCTCTTGCTTCGCGACCTGTGCCAATACCAGTAACTTCAAATTTGCCGCTGCCGGATACCATCTCGGTTTCCAGCTTGAACACGCCTATCATACCGCTATCGCCACGAGCAACTGTATAGATATGACCAGCTTTTATCTGCCCTTCGGGAATCAACTTACCTGTTCCTTGCTCTGGCACGGAAACAAAGTGTTCCTCGAAGGTTTCATTATCAAGATAGGAGAAATGGACATCGTAGAACTCCATACCGCCGATTTTTTTAAGCTGCTCTTTCACACGACGGCGACCTTCGAGGGCGTATTCCAACACCTCGGCAACGGCTTCTTTGTCAAAGTCACCATTAGGATAGATAAGCTTCAATAAGCCCGAAACCGTCTTGCGAACGGCAATTACATCGCGCTGGTTGAGGTTCGTCCCAAGTCGAAAATACTTGTCGATAGCATCACTAAACGAGCGTTTGCGCATTTCACGGAAAAACTCTGCTATGTAGTCTGTGATAAATCCATACTCATTCGTTAAAAGTTCAGGACGCATTTTAGGGATTTCCCAACCGGGGAGATAGAAGTGCATACGGTCAAAGAAAGCGCTGTCATACGCCATTGCTTCGGGGAATGGCTCAAACAGATGAGATGTTTTAAGTATCACATCTATGCTCTGATTGATATTGCCGACAAAGACCATAGAGGCGTTCGCGCTCTTTTCTTCCTTGCCACGTGCAAAAGAGCCAGAAGCCATAAAGTCCTTCATGATTTGAATGCCGTCTTTGTCTTTAAAGGTAATGCCTGCAACTTCATCAAACGCCACACAGTCCCACATACCAACAAGCCCGATGGTGCGATTACTCATGTTATAGAACAGGTTAGCAACGGTAGTTTGACCGCCTGAAATAAGAATGGAGTTCGGCGAAATTTCTTTATAGATATGCGACTTGCCCGTTCCGCGTGGTCCGAGTTCGCATAGATTATAGTTGTTTTCTGCGAGTGGAACCATACGCTCTAATAAATGCCACTTTTCACGGTCTTTTAGTTGTGTTGGCTCCATGCCAATACTGCGAATAAGCACATCAATCCATTCATTTTTGGAAAATTCAGCGCGTTGGTCGAATAGCTCCTGCATATCCATGTTGGGCATTTGTATAGGCGTTAGTTCGTTTATTTCGAAAGGACTGATTTTATCTTTCTTCCCGTTAGATTTAGGGCGGGCTGGTGTAGATGCCATAAATCCAATAGGATTTCTTTCATCGTCACCTTCATCATATCTGTCCTCAAGTCGATTGTAATTTAACCGCAGAATGCACCATATACCGCCAGATAGCAATTTCTCATACTTTTTTATATAACCATCATTTATAATGACGTTTTTAATGTTGAGATTTGAAAATACGCACTTGTAATTATCGTGGTCAGGGTCAAGACGCGCTTCAATCTTATCAATAACGGTGAACGTGCCAAGCTCGCGGATTTTTGACTTAATTTTCTCCGCTTCATCAGGGCGCACAAAATTATCGGCTAAAATGGCTTTTACCCGAGTAACACCCTCGTTGATACTGTTCTCGTCATCGGTGGCGCAATAAAGCCCCAACAAGTATTCCAGCACGTAGATAGGGACGTTCGCGCCCTCTTTGATTTTCTTTGTCAAGTCTTTACGGACAACCTTACCTGCAAAATGCTGGCTCAATAAGGTGTTTAATTCACGTTCCATACTGCCATCCCTCCTAAAATTGAATCCCGCCGCCGAAAACCAAGTCAATGGTAAACGGTATGCGTTCTATCTCGTGTTCCACAACCTCATCATCTTCCTTGATAACAAGATAGTAGGGCTTTGTTTTGTCATACGGAATATTGCGGAGGGTGAACTTCTCTTTGTAGGTTCTCTCTGCTGCCGCTGCGCTTGTGCTTTCAGCGATGATGATGTTTTCATTGGAAATTCGCTCGCCCGTGCTGCTCTCAAAATAGGCTTTCACCCGCAGAGGCAACAATTTCTCTGTTACGGCTTCGCGTTGGAAAAATTCCTGATAGAATATTACACTGGTGATTTTACGAGAGATACTTTGAAGTGACAACCCGACCTTTTTAGCTTCCATAGACCGTGTGCTATTCTTGTCGCTCTTGAACTTGATGACAGGCACAACGACCTCCTGCAAAGATGCACCACCATGGACATAGTTGCTCCCAGCACCTTGCACTTTAAAGCAGTTTACGCTTCTTGGCACAATCGCCTTAATGTCCGCATTGCCCAAATAGCCCAGAGAAACGGTTTGTGTGTATGGTTGTACGCTTTCTTGCTTTGTCAGGATAAACCGCCGTTTTGCTTCAATACTACCCTCGGTTTCCTTGGGCGTTTTGTCGCTTTCTTGGAGCGGTATGCGCTTGTAGATATAGCCGTGATCAGCGGTGATTAAAATGTTGATTGCGCTGATATTGTTTTTCAACTTCTGAACCAAAGAGGATAGCTCGCGAAAAGCCTTTTCGGTTGCATCAAATACTTCACGCTCGGTGGAAGCATTATCACCTCGCGCGTCGATGGCGTTGTGGTAGATGTAAATGAGCTTCTTACCTCCAAACGCGTCTACCATTTGAGGTTTATTCATAGCGGCAATTTTCTCATAAGTAATGGCGACTGATTCTGCCTTATGCTTTTTGAGAATCTTATCGCGGTTGTCGGTTCCCTGTGTGGAAATATCGTCAGCTAAAATATCTGAGTTGTCAGTGATTTCAATGTGCTTGTGTGGTAGTAGAGCAGCCATGCCAAGTTTTGTGTATGACGGTATCGTGCCAAGCATGGAGGATAGCTCACTTGAACCCTTTTGCTCTGTGTTCAAAATTTGCGTTAATTCCACCGCCGATTCATAACGCAACGCATCCGAGATGATGACTACAATGCGCTCATTGTCACGCACAAAGCGACGCACATTCAAGCTATAAAAATCCGTTTGCGGAGTAATCCCTGCAATACGCCAGTCAATCTCGCCGTTGTCATTTTTCAACGTTTCCAACGATTCGCTCCACTTGACGGACAGCTCGCCGAGATAGCGATTGGTGTAGGCGTTCTCTATCATTTCAAGCAGCTCGTGGTAATCGTCCTGTGCTGTCAATTTGTCATAGGTGCAGATAAAAGCACGATAATAGCTGTCAAATTTATATAACTCCTGCTCGTATAATTTCCATGTTTTTGAGGGGTCATCAGCGGTAAAAAATTTGTGCTTGTTCAGTAGCCCCAAGAAATCACAGGCATAAAGCAAGAGAGTATATTCTGTTTCAAAGTCCTCAAAAAAGCGGCGATTGCGACGGTTATTAATGAGTTTTCGCAAAGCCTCATAGTCGGCATCGCTCGCACCGATTTTAGTATATAACAGTGACAAAATATAATGGTCAAACGCCATAAAGGTATCACAGTCGATAATGTCGTTGATACTCCAATGGTTTAATTGGTCGTCAAGGCGTAGCTTGTCCGCGGCAAACGCAGCCACTACATTGTAGTCGGCTTCAAATGCCACGTTTTTCATAAAATTATCTACGAACACAAAGCAATTGGTGTTGTGAGCGTTGAAATTTTCCCAAGCGGCAGGCAGCTTTGTGCTTATGCTGTGGGAAAGATGTGTAACAAGTAGGAGAATTATCAGCTTTTCAAAGTCGCATTCTTCAAAGTAATAGCCATAAGCTTTCTTAATCAGAACCCACAGCTTATCTAAGTTGGCGAATTTATCAATGCTGTTAATTAGTGCAGTTTCGCCGACAGAAACTTGTAATAAAAGCTCTCGAATTACACCGTCAAAGTCTGGTGCTGGCAGCTTGCAGAGAGCAGAAAGGACAGCAATGTCAAACTTGGTTTCCAACACATCAATACTTAGCTTGGTTTCGCTTAATACCGTTGTCCCGTAGCTTTCAAACTTGCGGCAGCGGTCGTTGTTGCGAAAAAAAGCTTTGTAGCGTTCAGTAACAGGACGAAGTGCATTGTCCATCTTGTAATTCAATAGAATCAAAGACGCTTCATCAGTGGAGAAGGTTTGGCTGTATTTGATAGTGTCGGTGAGCCAATTATCCTTGTTATCGGGGCGTGGCGTGGCTGAATAGACCAATATGTTCCCGGTTGTATTCGTGCGCTCGATATAGAATTTGGCGGCGAACTCGCTATTGTCGTCCACCTTGATGACTTCGGCGTTTTCCAAAGCAAGTCCGTCAATTTCCTCGGCGAACGCACCTGTCCCATCATACCAAAAGACAATGTTACGCTTTGCACCCTGTTTAGGCGGTGCTGCGAACATCCTATCTAAGCTCTTTTTGACTTCGGTTAAGTTCATAATTTATCGGCTCCAATCTATTAACCCTTTATCAAGATCAAATTCCAAAAAAGTAAATGGTAACGATGTTCCATCATTTATAAAGTCAAGGCAATATATCTTTTTGCCCAATACCGAACAATGATCTAACTCAAGCTGTATCCACGGGGAATCAATTTTATTGTCTTTCATTGAATTTTCTGTACGCAAAAACAACAAAGTATCTGATTGCTCTAAACGTTTTTTAAGAACTTCTTCTGTGTAGCTACTAACAAGACTTCTTTTAAGAAAATCATCGTCACTTAACCAATCGCAATAACAGCTAAGCCCTTGGGCATTTAGGATTTTTACAACTTCTCTAACAATTTTCGCATCAAGAAAGCGGTGTGAAACAAACACTCCGAATCTCTTTTTGTTTTGGATACTATCCATTTCAAGACGTTTCGCCAAATCCTTTGGTGTCATATCAAAATTAAAGGTGTCGACCATATAGGATTTCTGTTTGCCTTTGAATTTCTGTCGGAGTTTGACATAGTGACCGTTTTTTTGCAAATGCTCAAACGCTATGTTTCGAATTTGGTTATTACGTTCCGCATCGTTAATTTTATGAAAAAATTCAATGGATTTGTCGCAGATGAATTTCCCCATCTCGGTTAAAATTTCAATTTTACCTTCAGTGGTTATGCCTTTCTGATGATACGCCGATATAAGCACATCTACATAATAGGGTTCAACATTTTGCATTGATTCTTGAACTTCTTGAATCTGATTCTTTTTGCTTTCAATCTTGCGTGATCTCTTTGCCTTTAACTCATTAAGTATTTCATTTCTTTTTTCATCATCATATTCAGCACTATGTTTTTCAATAAAATTCTTGCTCATAATATTCTTTACTACAGAGTTTTCATAAAAGAATTTTTCGGGTGTTGGAGGTCTATATCTTTCCTTTTTTCCAACCTCTTGTAGAAATTTATCTTTCTCTAAATAATGATTGCATCTTTCTACAATTTCTTCCCATTCAAAAGGGTAAAACTCCTTAAAGTTGTCGAGAAGAACTTTTGCATTATAATTAGGCGGCAATATTTGTGCCACAATGTACAATGGTCTTTTTAGCTTTTTATTTATACGCATGGTTTCACCATCGTACTTTCTTTTTGTAACACCGGGCAAAACGTTCACCTCCTTAAATCTGGCTTAATAAGTTCATTATCAAAACTCCGCGACCGTCGCCCTGCGGGACTTCGATGTTTTGGAACTTAGCATAGTTGACTGTTACGCCGTCGTCAAGGTCAAGTTCAATTGCTTGATTGGCAATATGGGCAATGGCTTGGTCGTAGGCGACACATTCGGCTGCCTTTTTGCGGATGCTTTCCTTCTGCTTTTGATAAGCTGCTTTTTCATTTGGCTTGGTTTCAAGTAACCCAGACAACATATCCAGCCGTCCGATTTCCGCTTCGTATTTGCGTTGGAGTGGGTGGAGATAATCTGTCCGCACGCGCGCCACAGTGTATTTATCGTAGCGGTGGAGATAGACAAGTGCCTTGAAGCCGCTCTCTTTGCCGCTGTCAAACATCCAGTAGATAGGCTTTTTCTGATATGTTTTTAAGTGGTCTTTATAGAAATCGTTTAGGAAATAGCGGCGTATTTTCTCTCGCGAAGTGCCGCCACCTGTCGGATAGAGTGTGTCGGCGATAAAATCAAGATTTTCGCCCAGCGTTTGCTCACTGTAAACAGTCTTGATGAACTCCACAAACCTCACCACAATATCATCATTAAAATAATCTGCATCGGTAATTGGAATGATGTTGTCATCTTCGGGAATGTAGCCTTTGTATCGTGAAATATCCCAGTTGCCACCCGCATAAATCAAGCCATCCTCGTCCAGTGAGTAACGCCCAAACATACAACCCACTGCATAGGAAATCAAGCTTTTCACTTCGCGGATACGATCAGCACGACGGATGCTTACATCTTTATCCTCGACCTCAGGTGTGAGTTCGTCCTGCAAGCCGTAGATGGTGATGAAAATGCGGTTAAGTTCTTCTTCGTTGGATTTGAGAGTAATAAAACGACTGTCGGTTTCACGCTCCCAAGCATCAAAAGCTTGGGAAATTGGCGGACTGGTTTTGCTCCATTCGGTTACAACAACACCTTCAACTATATCATCAGCGACTTCAAGCGGCTGTGTTTCCTCGTAATTTCCACGAGCGGTAATCAATGGGTGAGTCTTAAAATCCCATGAGGTTTCAAAGCTATCCCAATCAGTGCGTGAGATGGCGATACAACTTGCCGTAAGATCGCTAATATCCTCTATTTTTTCCTCAATAACGAACAGTGGTATGTTGCAAATATCGGTAGTTAGTAAGTTGATTGTAGGATTATAGGCAGCTAAATATTGAAACGCTACTTTTGTATTTAAAAACGCCAAAATATATCCAAAGAGTTTTTCGTTCTTAAGGTAAATAGTTGGTGTTGCTGTTCCACAAATTGAATTTGAAATAGCCCTAAATGACTTTTGAGCATTGCCAACTTGCGACCACCCAATAGCTTTCTTAAAGTAATAATCTGCATCACCACGGCGGACAGATACGTTCGTTTTAGAAGGTATATATAAATCAGAAAGCCGAATTGTATACTCATTATTTCCGTAATAACGCCTAAACCCACCGCCTTTTTGCATAATATGATATTTTGAATAGTCTGAAAGTCCTATAAACGATATATCTGAATATTTCGGCTCGAACCATAACCTTACAAAGTATGGATCGTTTCCAGTTACAATTCCTGCTTTCTTTTCAACATACCAATCGATAGTCTTTGCGCAATCAAAAGGTGTGTAGTAGTTATCCGAAAGCCAATATACAAACGGTATTCCAGGTAACTTTCCGAAATTGTCAGCCGTAAAAATGTGAATATCATTACCTTTGAGAAATGCAGCCTCTTTAGTTTCGGCATTATCATAGCCAACAAGTCTAACACCTATTGACCTGTAGCTTTCGATTTTAGCTTTTCTAATAACAAAGGCTGCGGTCTGCACAACTTCGCCACCAATTTCTTCAAATGCTCTTGTCCCAAGATGAGCCAAGTTCATCCAATCGTACTGTACAATTTTCGTCCTCAAACGTTCAAAACTTGAAATGAACATCCAAGTATGTTGTGTAATCATTGCAACAAAGCCAGACTTTTTGGTTAGTTCAATGCATTTTTCGATGAATACTGAATACATGTCATATCTTGAATCAGGGTATTTGTTTATAACATACTCTGTCATTTCGGCTGGCATATTACCCATATACGGTGGGTTAGTGACCACTACATCGTACCTTTGCATGATCAACTGCTTGAAATGCCAGTCGTTCAGCTTTGCAGCTATTTGCATATCATCGAGAGAAAGTTGCTCGCTTGATTGCGCCGGCTTGGGCTCAAGGGTGTCAATCTTTATCAGCGATCCGTATTCCAACAAATCGTTATCAGCAATAGGAGAATAAACCTGCGGCTGCGGCACATTGTCCTGCCGGAAAAAGCGGCGATTGTAGCCGCGAGCTTTCATCATCAGTGCAAAGTAGGCGAGTTGGCAGGCGCGTTCGTCAATATCCAGTCCGAATATGTTTTTTTCTAAAATTAAGTTTGGAATATCGCGTTCGGCGTAGCCTTGGTTTTTATAAATCTGATACAGCATATCAAAAGCGTACACCAAAATATGCCCACTGCCCATGCAGGGGTCAATGAATTTGATTTCTTCGGGGCGGGTTATGGTCGATTCGCCGTGCAGAACGCGCAGCCGCTCGGCGACCTCTGGCGTTTGCTCTGCATCTTCAAGGTAGTATTTCCAGCCATAGAAACTTGCGTTCATATATTCATTGGTCAAGCCGGATTCATTCTTGTCTTTATCCAGCCAGAGCCGTCCTAAGCTGTTCTCCACCATATATTTCACAATCCAGTCAGGCGTGAAAAGCTGCGTGGCGGCGGGAATATTCTCTTTAGTAATCTTGACATTATTTTTGAGCGCGGCAAACACCTCGCCTTTTTTCTCCGAGATGTAATACTGATATAGCCAGCCGATAATCTCTACCTGTTCGCCGAAATCCTCGGCTGAAATACCGTGGACAAGGTTGTAGACAATACCGTCTTTGATGTAGAGTTTGTCGGGTAGGAGTAGCTCAGTATAGTCTGAAATCTTTTCAAACATTCGTGGCATAATGTCAGCCAACGCGTTGCACTGGGCAATGAGAATATAACGATATCGAGCCTCATCACTCGTAAATTCGGCGGCGACCTTTTGGTCTATGTAATCAAGCCGTCCAGCCTCACGGATACAGTCTGGCTCCAAGCGTTCTTCATTGATACTGGACAGAATACGAACGCCAGAGGGCAGATACTCCTTGACTTCCATATAGCGCAAAGCAATCAAGCGATTGAACCAAGTGTATGCAACTTCTTCCATCACTTGCTTGTAGCCGTCCGCATATTTCGTAGAGCCGCTGCTTATAGTGCTTATAAGTTGCTTGCGTTGGTCGGATTCTTTCTTTGAATAGGTAACGCCATTTAGGATAAAGCCGCCCTGCACCTCTTGCACAGGCAAAGCCTTATCCGCTTGAATCCCATATTGATACGCTTTTTGGCATACAGCGGCGATAAGCTCCCGCCGTGCCGCAACTGCGTAATTCTTGATAGCTGTTTTATTCAAGAAAGCACCTCCCGTTATACGATTTGTATCGTAGTATTTTCTTCAAGTTGGGCTTCGAGCTTGTCCCGCAGTTCGCCCAGTAACTGTTCAATGTCCTCATGGTTTGCAACCTGTTTTGCACGAGGAAAAAGTGATTTCACGCTAATTGTTTTTGTTTTAGGCTGTGGGATAAACGGTTCGTCACCACTTTTGGCATTTTCTGCTGCAATCCGTGCTTCCTCGTCGTTGATTTCTTTTATCAATCTCAGTTTCAGACGGTCGCTTTCCGTTTTCATTGCAATAGCTTCATAGATGTTGTTAGCCTTTCCCAAACGGTTAAGCAATCCCGCAAAAGCCACGCGTACCTTCTCACCGAATTTTTCTTCATAATGATGATTTGCAACCTCAGCACGAACAACGGCATGGTCTGCTTCGATGTCGGCTTGAATCGGGACGCATTCATCTTGAAGAATCTTACCAAATCGACTGATGAACTCTTGAATAAACTCTGGCAGTTTGTGAATTTCCGCATAGGGAGAAGTCAACTTTGTTATTTTCTCCATACTTGTCACAGTAGCAATAGTGTCGGCATCCAACACATAGGAACGGTTGCCTTCATAAATATCCAGCATTTTCAATGCTTTGTCAAAAATGTCGCGCTGGTTCGTGAAGAACTTTTTAATATCCTGCACGTCCTCAGCATAATCCAATAAAGCCTCTTTTTTATCACGAAGAGTTTCGTAGAAGGTCTGCACATCGCGGGCGCGAGCGACTTCTTCTAAAAGTCCTTTACCTTTTTCCAATACAGACTTGCCGGGATAACGTTGTTTGTTATATTCGTTCAATAGGTCTTTGATGCTGTCGTTGCGCTCGGTCAGTTCATTTTTGCAGAAGTTAATAATCTTCTCTTTTATACCGTCCTCATCGTTAGGCATATCCGCGCGACCGAACACCTCTTTGGCAAGCGTTTTGGCAAGAGCAAGCATTTCGTCGGGAATTTTTACACGCATTTTAATGATAAGGCTATCGGCGTAGTCACGCTTGGAAACATATGTGATGACATTTGTATCGGTGGAGGCAATGCTCTCACCGCGCAACTCAAATCGAATGTCCTGCATTTTGAACAAGGTCAGCAGAATACCAGCAACGTCGATATCTTTCCATCCGTAGGGCGATTTTCCGAACGCATCGGCAATGATTCGCAGGGTGGTCGGAACATTCTTGTAGGAACTTGTCTTTATAACATCGCCCATTTCTTCAATAGCAAGGGCGTTTGGATCAGCGTTTTCCGTGCCATCAAGAATGATTTGTCCCGATTTCGCCGCAAGAGTTTGTTTCAAATCCTCTGTGGAATAAAACGGCTTTTTGATGTAGTTTAGCTTGGTGAAAATGCTCTCCACTTGTGTAGCAAAGGCTTCATTAACACGCTCGGTCGGAGATTTTTCTTTGATTTCAATCCGATTGCCATTGACATAGACAGATGCTCTTTTCAAAGCCTCTACTATCAGTTCTCGGCAACGGTCTTTTCGCTGTTTGGATTCCCTTGCTTTTGTGGTTTTAATGTCCTCCACCGCATCGGTCGCCGAGCGCCCAGAATTGCGGCGTATGTAGGTGTCGATCTGCAAAGCCTGTTCCATTTCTTCAAGGAAAGAGGGGTCTGACGGCAACACCATAATAATGTTTCGTTCACGCATGGACATAGAGGTGAACTCCATGTCGGAAAGACCGCCGCTGATATACCACGGGGTCAGTATTCGAAGCCCCATTTCGGCGCTTTGGTTTCCGCGAGGACGGTCATCAATATTGAAATTGTAGGCAAAATCATGTCGCTCATCATACCGATACTTGCGTTCCGTTTTGAATATTTCGCTTTGGATTTCATCGGCAGCTTTTTCAATGATTTCGGCATGGTCGATGGCGATTTCTCGGATTTCACGGTTCACATCCTGTTCCTCATCGGTCAGGAAGATAAACTGTTCGCCGTTTTTGGTAATGAGCTTTTCGCGTTCCAGTCGCCGTAGAGAAGCATCAACCCGCTTTTTCATTTCTATCTTATCGGCATTGATGTTGTCCAACATAACCGTGGCAAGATTCTCAAGATTTGACGGCAGAACATTCGGGATATATTTCACTAAAAAAAGTGTTTTAAGAACTGGCAAATCATCCTCAGCCACTAAATGCTCGTTTGTTTCCGCTTGGATAATAACCTTGCGGATGTTGTGGTCTAAGAAAGTTTCAATCGTGCGATAAAAAGCATCAAAGGGAATCAGCATTCCGTCTGAAAACTTCGCATATTGAATGGCAGCTTCTTGGAAAGCATTGAGCAAAGAGCGTTCGCCCTCGGACAAATGCTTACCGGATGCACCGTGAGTACGAATACCTGTAAACACTGCCTGAAGCAGCGAAAACTGATAAGGGATAAAGGGATAGACATCTACAAAATCCTGCTCATCCTGATACAGTTTCTTTTCAGGTGTATCAGGAGAAAAGGTAATAAGATTTTTAAGTATGGCGTTCTTGTCGGTGTAGAGTAAACGGAGCTTTTCTGTTGCTGTAACTGTTTTGGAAAGCAAACGCTTTTTAATAACCTCGTCAACATTTGCGGAGGAAAGTGAAAGGCGCGTGTCAAATCGCCCGATGATTTTGGAAAAGTCATCGCGGCTGGATTTGGTTTCGTTGACGATTTTGCTGATGTCCTCTTGGCTTGTTGCAATTACCCAAGCTCGACCGCCACACTCACTGCCCAAATTCTCAACAACAGTTTGCAGATTAAGCATGAGATTGCTGTCTGAGCCGATATATTGTCCAATTTCATCGCACAGGAAAATGACATGGTGTTTTTTACCAAGCTGTTTATCTCTTAGCTCTATGTATTCGCGTACTTTCTTTGCAAAAGTCGAAATATCGAGTGCGTAGTTTTTCTCGCTCTTTTCATACCAACTTCGTGCCGCATCAAGGCTCATTTTGGTTGTAGCGGCGAGCGCCTCAATGATGGAGTCTTCCTCAAAATAGAAGTCCTCACGCTTCTTTTCCCAAGTTGCGCCGTTGATTTCCTCAAACTTCGCACGGAAAGCATCGTAAGTGCCATCTTTGGTCATCTGACGTTCTAAGTCGGCAATCCACGGCATGGAACCACAGAAGCCCTGCATCTCATTGAACACCTTCATAAACACCTTTACGATGGCATCCTTGTTGGTTTTAGAGTCGGAATCAGATTTCGCATCAATGTTAAACAGAATCACATCCGCGCTAATATCCCCAGCGGCTTTCATATCCGCAAGGATACGTCCGTCCGTGATTTTCTCATCAAAGAACTTGACTGCTTTGCCGCCCTCGTATTCTTTGCCAGACAGTATGTAGGAGAGAATTTTCAGAAAGTGAGATTTACCGCTTCCAAAGAAGCCTGAAATCCAAACTCCGATTTTGTCTGTGCGCCCAGTGGTTCCTTTGCGGTAGGCTTCAAAGAACTTGTCAAAGTGGCGGTTCAGTTCTTTGGTGACGACATACTCGTCCAATTCGCTACGAATTACTTCTGGCGAATCCTGCCCGATTTTAACCACACCTTGAATGTTGCGGTTAATGTCTTTTTTGAACAGTTCAAATATCTGCATGGTTTTTCTCTCCTATCGTTCGATGAGCTTGAAAGCTCTATAATAGTTATCATCTGTTATCTCACCGAACAGTCTTAGCTCGGATTCATATACGCCGGGGAAGAACATGATGAACGGCGTTTTCTCAATTTTGCTATGTAGATTGTTTAGAATGGTATGTGACCGAATCACTGGCCACGCCTTGCCCACGCCGGATACCAAAATAATATCAGTGTCAGGATTGTTACCTTTGGCAATATGGTTGGTTATAGTGTCATCATCCAGCGTAAGTCGCAGCGTTTTTTTGATGGGGTTGATAATGGCGTGAGAGCCTTTTGCTTTTTCAATCTCCAGAACCTTTTCCAAGTAGGACTTTTCCGCTAAAATTTCAACCATCATCTCGAATAGGTCAAAATGGACGATACGAATATCTTCGCGTTCAGCCCAGATGTTTTGTTTAAGGTACTCGATATGTTCACGCACAGCTAATTCATCTTCGGGGTCATAGTCGAATATCCAAAAGTTAATTTCATTGCCCAAGCCTCGTCCATTGCGGAACTGACTGTCAAGCAGTTTTGGCTTTATCAAGTCAAGTCGTTGATTTAAAGTCATTGCCCAACCTCCAATAACATAGTTTCTGCGAAAACATCGCCCCGTGCAAACATGCCTTTTAGCTCGTTATTCATAAGCGGCTTAATGACAAGGATTTCCTCGCCCTGCCGTTTGGCAAGTCCAGCTTCGCACAATACCTTTTTATAAGTATTTTTAATTTGCCTTAACATTTCGGGTTTCCACCCAGCTATATATTCACTTTCATTCGCTTTGCAATTAAGAAAAACGATGAAGTCGCTATCAGCAATTATCGTTTGCCCTGAAAGATATTTATCGTGGAACACGTCGCGCATAAATTCAAAAAGAAGAATGTCAGTTTTAACTAACCCGTAAAAACTGATCAATCGTGCGTTTTCATCACTGCCATGTGCTATAACAGCAATAAGTTCAACCGAAAGTTCGTGCAACCGCGTCAGAGTTTTATAAGGCATGGATTTTCTGCGTTTTTCTTTGTCCAGCTGAAAAATGTTTTGCACTGTGGACAATGATAATATTTCAGCATCTGTTTTGCCCTCCAACAGAAGCTGTGCAGTCTTTTTCATTTCGAGATATAAAAGCGGGAAGTCTTTAATACCGCTTGAATATTTAAGCTTTGCAGCCATATTAAACACTCCTTTATTGCTTGTCAATTTCAGGAATCATCTCAACGATGTCTCCCACATCACAGTTTAACGCTTTACAGATACGACCAAGGACTTCCATACTGACAGGTAAGTCCTTTCCCATTTTCGCCATTGTGGAAGCATTTATGTCAGTAACAGCCATAAGATCTTTCTTTTTCATCTTTTTGTCGATCAAGAGCTTCCAAAGTTTATTGTAGCTATAAATCATGTTTAGCACACCTTTCCAAGCGATACGCACAATACTAAATGTTAGCATACCATAAATCTCGTTAAAAAGCAAGATGAGATGATAAATGTCCGAAATTTAATTGGAGAACTCAAAGAATAAATCAATCCTTGACCGCTGAAGTTTTGAGTAATTTTGAAAAAGCTCGTTTATGTAGAGCGACAGCGCTGTCGCTCTGCGACTAACGCCATCAATACAACGGCGTACCATATCCGCAGATATTCATGCTATCCAGCCGATAACTGCGCCGTGCCACAGAATTGGTCGTGTTACCCTCAATGGTGTGGACAATCTCTCCCTCAACGGACTCCACGATGCCCACATGGTCTGTGCTTCCGTCTGGTTCCCAGTCGAAGAATATGATGTCGCCGATGGCGGGAATATAACTGGGTTCCTGCCACAGTCCACGGTCTTTGAACCAAGAAATACCCTGTGACTGGCAGGCGGCAAACTTCGGGATAATCCCTGCATCGATATATCCGCACTCATTTGCACACCAACTGACAAAGGTAGCACACCATTCCACGCGACTGTCAAAACCGTACCAACTCCAATATGGATCGCCGTTCACATTGCCAAGCTGGGAAACAGCTACCGCTACAATATCGCCGCTGCCGTTGTGGATTCCATAAAGAACCGCCGTCCACATATCGGCATATTGGTCGTTCAAAAGTTCAACAAGCTGCGCCTTTTGGCTGTCGTTAAAGCCATACTGAACCGCCATTTCATCGGCAGTCTTATGAGATACTGTGATATATAGAATGGTCTTGGTGACAGTTGTTTCGGTAGAGATAAAGTTCTCGCCGTCGGCGACAACAGTTACTTCTGTGACCGTTTTTCTCTCGGTGCGGTTGGCGAGGGTATTCATATCCCAAAAGACGGTTCGCAAAAGCTCTTTTTTATTATCGTCCATCGTGGCAACGTCGGTGGGATTGTCGGGGTCGGAGTTAGTTTTGACGGCATACACTGCTAAAATCTCTTTCCATTCGGCGCGAGTGCCAGACATCTGTACCTCGTCATGCGCGTTGCTGTTTCGTATCTCGGTGAGCTTATTTGAATAATCCTGATTGATTTCGGCAATCGCCATCGGCATGGTGTAGCCGTTTCCGCTGTCTTCACCGCTAAAAAAGATTCCAAAGACCGAGCCGACAAGAAGCCCAATCAAGCAAATTACGATGATAATTATCACGGCAATCCAACCTCCAGCCGCGATAAGAGCGACAAGCCCTTTAATAGCGGCGATAGCGGCTTTCACCATTGCAACTACAGCCTTTGCAGCTACTTTGGCGGCTTGAACCGCTGCTTTTGCCGCTGCTTTTGAAACCTGTGCTGCAATCTTTGCTGCTTTAGCTGCCGCTTGTGCGGATTTTTGCGCCGCTTTTGCCGTCTGCTTGGCGGTCTTGACTGTGGTTTTAGCCGTGCGTTCAGCTGTTTTGACTGATTTCTTCACCGTCTTGATTGTGCCTTTTGCTGTGGATTTTGCAGTCTTAGAAGTTGTCTTAATTGTCCTTTCGGCTTGTTGACCTGTTCTAACGGACTGCTTCGCCGTATGAAGGGTCTGCCGTCCTGCTTGTCGGGTCTGCTGAAACGTCTGTTTTGCCTGACTGACCGATTTTTGTGCTTCCTGCGCCGTTTTCTTGGCTTGGTCAGCGGTTTTACCGAGCTTGTCGGCGGTAGTTTTGGCGTTTTCGGCGGTCTGTTTTGCTTTTTCTGCCGCTTCTTTTCTGGCTTTCGGCATTTGTTGACGTGCTTTTTGGAACTGCTCCTTTGCCTTATTGACGTTCTCTGTCACATTTTTCTGCGGATTTTTGAAGTGATGCGCCGCTTCCTGTGCCGTTGATTTCATCCCGCCCGACATCTTATCGGTCGCGTAGCTTTCGTGATTATCTTGCGTGGTCTGCTGTGTGCCTTCGGCTTGTCTGTCAGCAGACAGAGCAACTTCTTTGGAGCGAACAAAGGCGTTTTTCATATGACCGCCGAGATTAGCGGCTTTATCGAGAGCTTTGATGTCCTTGACGGTGGTTTTGGTTTTAATTTGGTTGCCCATAGGCATTTTCACCTCCTTAATCAGAAATTTATCTCCGTCAAATCAAGCTAATTTGACGGAGATATTCGTTTTGCGACAACCAGCAGGCGATTAACCGACACCGTAATTCTCAATTCCTTTTTCATCATTCTGCCTGCTCGCCGCACGGCTTGATCTCGCTGGGTTTAGTCGTCATCAGGCGGTAGAGAGAATTTCGGGGTTGCCTGTCGGTAAATGGTACGAGAGCTGAGCCGACCTTGATTAAGCCGTTGCCAGCATCCACATTGGTGATATAGCTCATCTGCAAGTCAGAGATATTTAGCAGCTTGGCAAGTTCCAGTCTATCCGTACTCGCCTGATTGAGCATGATAATAAACTCAGAGTTTGCCAGCATTGTCCGGGCAGTAGGGCTTCTCAGCATATCTTCCACATTCTGCGTAATGCCAGTACAAAATGCACCGTATTTGCGGACACGTTTCCACAAGGTGAACAAGAAGTTTGCACTGTACTCGTGAGCAAAAAGGAGATAGATTTCATCAATAAAGATGAAGGTGTTGCGACCTTTGGCACGGTTTGCGGTGATTCGGTTGAGAATGTTGTCCAATACCACAAGCATACCAATTGGCTGAAGTTGCTTGCCTAAGTCGAGAATGTCATAGCAAATCAAGCGGTTATTCACATCCACATTGGTTTCCTTGGCGAATGTGTTGAGCGAACCGTCTGTGAAAAGCTCAATAGCAAGCGCGATTTCTTTTGCTTCTGGCTCTTTCTGTTTCATCAGTTCCTCACGGAAGTCCCGCAGGGTCGGCACTTTACCTTTGTACCCTCGTTGCATATATTCCTTGTAGACATTCGCCGTACAGCGGTCGATAAGGGATTTCTGTTTTGCACCGAGATTTGTTCCGCCGATAAGCTGTTCGCAGAGTGACAGAATAAACTCGGATTTGAGGATAACAGGGTTTGCGCCGTCACCGTATGCCTCGTTCATATCCATTGTGTTAATGTGATTGCCGCTTGTTGCGGAAATCTTAATTACCTCACCGCCGAAAGCGTTGACCAAGGGCGAATACTCGCGTTCAGGGTCAATGATGATAATGTCGGCATTGGGATTCGCCAGCATAATGTTGGAGATTTCACGCTTAGCGGTCATGGACTTGCCCGAACCGGGAACGCCGAAAATGAACCCATTGCCGTTCAATAGATTCAGGCGGTTTACGAATATTGGGTTCTTGCTGATAACATTTACGCCCTGATACACGCCGCCACTATGATTAATTTCCTGCGCTCTGAAAGGTATCAGCACTGCAAGGCTCTCAGTCGTAAGTGTTCGCAGAGCGTTAATCTTCCTCAGTCCAAAGGGTAGAACGGTATTCAAGCCGTCCTGTTGCTGATATTTAAGCGCCGCGAATTGACAGAGGTGCTTACGGGCGGTAGTCAAAAGTGCTTCAGTATCGCTGTCAAGCTGGTCACGGCTGTCGGCAATGTGAACGAGCGTGACCACAGCGAACATCATGCGCTGGTCGCGAGTTGTGAGGTCGTCCAAAAACTCCTTGCTTTCTTTTCGTTGCTGCTCCATGTCATAGGGAATGACAGCAGAAAAATTGTTGTTCTGATTTTGTTTTCTTTGCCAATTGGTGATGTTTGTTTCTACCCCTAAAAGGCGGTTTTCTACCTCGCGCACCGCTTCGTCGGTTGGCACAGGGATAATGTCAGCGGAAAACATCATGTTGCGATTGAGGTCACAAAGCTCACTGACCATACTATCCTTGATAAAAGAAGCATACTCGCGAAGGAACAGAACGCGCCCCCATTTGTCGCCGACTCGGAAGCAGTCACGCTCGTATTCCAACGTATCAGGGCAAATGAAATCTCTAAAATCGTGACCTTTACGCATGGTTTCGGAGAGATCAAAACGAAAGTTGGTTTCTTCGCCTACGCGGTAGAAGTCGTGGAAGATACGCAGGCGGTCGGTTGCATCCAGTTCTACGCAAACCGAACCCAAACGGTTGAAGTGGGTAATCAAATCTGTGCCGATGCGGGCGAAGTACGACCTCGCTTCCTCGACATCTTTTTTCGCTACACTTACCGTGATATATTTCTCTTGAACAATCCCATTGCCGCCCTGAATCTTATCGAGCAACATTTGATTGTACTCCTTACGGTAGATGTCCAGACTGTCCTCACAGAACGGAATCAGAATGGTTTTTTCAAAGTCACTCTTGTTGATACGACGGTTATTGATGGTGATTTTTGTGGTCGCACCGCTGTCGAGAGAGTTTAACAATTCGCTGTACTCCAAAAACATGGCTTCTTTATCTTCTTTGGAAGCCACGGCGTAGTTGATGTCGTCAAATCGAAAGGTTCTGCTGTATTTCTTACCGACAAGAAAAATGCCGTCCTCATAGACGGCGGTAATCGGTATAGCTTGCTGTACAGTTTTAGGAACTGAAAACCGCTCCCTGTCCTGCTTAAATAAGTTTTTGAGTGTTTTAATCAAGGTGTAGCCCTCCTTTAATGGTTTCGTAGTAAGTGTTCGCCGCACCAAAAGTTAATCTGCGTGGCATGATGAACTCGGATTTTAGCCATGCCCAAGCAAACTGCTCAGCGGTCATAGCGTGGTACTTGATAAAGCCAATTGCGGCGAATGGTGCAGCTCCCACAATACACATCCACGACACGGTTTCTGTGCCGAGATGGTCTTTCAATCCAAAGTAAATACCTACGGCGACAACGATGGAGAGGACTGAAAAGATAAATTGCCGCAAGCTCAAACCGAAGAACATACTCTCGGTATAATCGCGTATTTCGCGGTTGATTTTGACCTCCATTTTGATTCCTCCATTCTTTACAGCCCCATGAGTTCCCGAACAACGCGGTCAGCCATTTTGACCGTGCCGACCAGAACCAAGAGGTTGAAACATAATTCCCCAACATACGTCCACACCTGTGTTACTGCCGCCGCACTGGGGTCAACGGACGGAGGGCTTGACGCAAACAGCGAAAAGATGATACAGGCAAGCACGATAATTGCGCCCTCTAAGCAGACGGCACAATAACTTTTGATAAACGATTTTCCAACTGATTGACTCGGTTCTCCCGCAAAGCTGGACAGTGGAACAGGGGCAATAGCGGTGTAGAGGTAGAGCTTAAAAAATCTCCCATACACGCTCATAATCATCACGAACGAAAGCACCGTGATAAAAAGTCCGCCTATCAAAGTCACCGCCCAAAGAGGAATAGATTCAAAAAAACCGCAGTTGTCGATTGCGGTTCTGATACTATCTGGTAATACGGTCTGTGTTGCGCCGCCGATTCCCGATGCTGCCATGATGGTAGACATTAGTCCCTGCACTATCTTAAAGAGTGCTATCATCAGTTCCAGCCCATAGGTCACGACGGCTTTTGCAAGAATAAACCGTATGAACAATTTTATGGCGTGTTCAGGCTTCTTCACTTCTGCAAAGCTTCCGCAGGTCTTGACCACACCAACAACAAAGAACAGAACTAACAATCCCAGCCCGATTCCTTTAACTGCGTCGTGGATGTTAACAATTACATTCCAAATCGTCCCGCCCTTAAAGGTTTCAGGGGATTGCGTGATTAACTGCCACATCTCGGCTAATTTGCTGTTCCAAGTATCCAGCGCATTTACAAGGTTATCTGTAACCCAACTCATTAAATGACCACCTCGCTTTCCTTGAAAAGATAGGGCAAGCTGTGGTGGACAGCCTGCCCCTGATTTCTTACCCTCATCGTTCTCGGCTTACTGGCTTTTTGTCACGCACAATCCCGTATTTATCATCGACAAAATATTTACCCACAAATGGGTTGTAGATGGCGGTGCATTTCACATCACCATATTGCGCCAAATACTGGTTATCACCGGTCTTTGCAAGGATGGTCGCCTCCGCAAGCCCACCGTCGAGGGAATGGATGTGACATTCACATTTACAAATATAGTTGTCCATCGTCATTAACCTCCTGTGATAAGGGTTAAAATTTCCTTAGCAAAGGTAATGACAACACCGCCAGCCAAGGTCAGAAAGCCGTTGGCTCGCTGGCTTGGGTCGTGGCTTTTCAGGCTCAGACCGATTTGTACGACGCCGAACCCCAGCAAAATCATACCGATTGCGCGAATCAAGCCGAAAATAAAGTCGCTCAGATTGTTTACAACCGTCAGAGGGTCGTCGGTAGCGGCAAAGGCGGTCATACCGCAGGAAAGGATAATGGTCAAAGCCAGCACAGTCACAGTATAAATGCGGAAACCGCGCTTAACGCCGCCGTTCTGGATAAACTGGCTTGTCGCCTCGGTCTTCTTGCGGCTTTGGTTTCTTTCGGGGTGGAACAGCTTGTGGAGCTTGTTTTTGAGACTTTTCATTGTTTTGGTTCTCCTTTTCATCAAATAAATTCTCTAAATCCGTTTCGGAATAGAGTACATAGGTGGATGCCATTTCTTCCGGCGTTCCAGTTTCCTTTTCAGGTGGCGTTGTTAGCCGTATAAACTGCAACATACCGTTGGAACGATTTTCTTCGCCGTGGTCATACGGCAGACCGCGACCATCCGTAGTGCTGGAAACGCAGGGGTGGTGCAGAATATCAAACTTTTCATCCTGCACAGGTCTTTCGCCACGGATAAATAAAAGAGCGTAACGGTTATCCAACATCCGAACCTCGTCCGGGGTTAAGAGTTCACGCCCGCTGTTTTGAAAGTTCGTGCTGTAATTGCCGTTTCGCCCGCTGGAATGCCCAAAGGTGTTTGTGTCAATGGTTTCCTTGCCGAGCAGCTCAGAAACATACTTGTGGGTACTTTGCTCGTTGCCGCCCAAATAGAGAAATTCGTCGCAGTTGCCAATGATTGATTCCCACGCTTTTTCAAACAAAGCTTTAAGTTGTGCGAGGTTTTGCAGGATAATCGACACTGACACACCGCGTGAACGCATGGTGGATAGATCTTTCTCAAAGTCATCAGGCAAGGCAACATTCGCAAATTCGTCCATAATAAAGTGAACATGGGTTGGCAACGCTCCACGATGAACGTGGTCAGCTTGATAGAACAAGGTCTGGAATAGCTGCGTGTAGAGAATACTGACAAGAAAATTAAAGCTGGTATCGCTGTCAGGAATGATAACAAACAGCGCAGTTTTCACCGTCCCCATTTTCACAATGTCCAGTTCGTCTGTAGCGGTCAGCTTCTCCATTTCTTCAAGGTTGAACTTCTCTAATCTCGCGGCAAGGGTGATTTGGATAGACTTTAATGTCTTACCGCTGCCCTTACGATAGAGTTTGTAATACTTCACCGCGATGTGGTTAGGTTCTTCCGATTCGAGAATATCAAACAGATCATCCAGCGGTGAACGGAAGTCCTCGTCATCCTCTCTGGTGTCGGCGGCACGGAGCATTTCCATCACCATGCCGAAATTCTGCTCGTCCTCCGGGGCTTCATGCCGCAAATAAAAGATAAGTGCGGATAAAAGCATGGAAGCCGAAGTGTCCCAAAATGGGTCTTGTGACTGGCTGCCCTTTGGGGTGGTCGCCTTAAATAGATTGGTAACGAGCTTCTGTACGTCGGTATCGCTGTGTAGATAGACGAAGGGGTTATAGCAATAAGACTTTTCCATATTGATTAAGTCCAACACCTTCACTTGAGCGCCATTGCTTTCCAGTAGGTGTCCTGTATCACGGAGAATTTCGCCTTTTGGGTCGAGTATAACCATAGACGAGTTGCATTGCATGACGTTCGGTTTGGCGTAGAATCTCGTTTTGCCCGAACCGGAGCCGCCGCAAATCAACACATTCAGATTGCGCCTGTGCTTTTTCACATTGAACCCCATGCGGACGTTTTGGGTGAGCAGTTTGTTTTCAGCAAACGTTTTATCCCTATACCGCCTATTGATGGTTGCCGCTTCGCCCCATTTTGCGGAACCATGTTCCTCGCGACGGCGGTAATTGCGCTTGGTAGAAAGATATATACCGATACTCATTCCATAAACGGCAATAAATAAGAGGACAGTTTTTACACTGTCCCCGCACCATTGAATATTTAACGGATTATTCAAAGCCGTCGTCAGGTTTTGGAGAATTTCGGGTAATCCACCTGATATAGCTGGAGCTATTATCAGCCCCAGCCAAATCACGGGTATCAAACCAAGCGCGGCAAGGAGCAGCGTTTGCTTGGGACTATCGCGCCTCACAGCTACGAACCTTTTTATTTTTAGATGGGGCGGTAAACAGTTCCTCTATGAGTTCGTCCACCGTGTCGGTGGATTTACCCTCGGAGATTCGTTTGTTATGGAGGTCGTTCAGTGCGGTCAACACAGCACCCTGTTCGGAGCGGTCAAGTTCCATGATTTTAACTTCTTCTCTCATGACCGTACCTCCTGTGTCGGGGCTTTTTTCTGCGGTTCAAGTCCCTTTGCCATTCGGACAGCAACATCGTTCACCGTATCGCGAATGCTCTTTAATTCGCCACGAATATCCTTGCCGTCACGCCCTGTAAAACAATCCTTTACTTCAGCGAAGTCATAGCCTTTGGTGTCAATACCATACTTGGCGCAGATGGCATACGAAGCGGCGTAGGCGGTAAACCCTTTGTCGTTGCATTGCAGGGTATCAGTGGGTTGATGGTCAAGCTCGGCATATGAGATTTCCTGTGCTAAACAGCGGAACAAACTATCGCCGTCAAGTCCACGCACCACCTCAATCACATCTCGTGCTTCATCGTAATGCGCTCCCTCGCCGTTCTGCAAATGGTCAACCAGCTTAATTGGCGCAGGTGAGTTGCTCATTAGAGCTTTGAGCAGAGTGCGGATTTCTACTTGTGGCGTAGGTGTTACTTTGTCTTTTGCGTTGGTTTGTGAGATGTCAAATACTCTTTTGATATTCATGCTCACACCTGTTGTGCCGTCCTCGCGCTTGTACTCCTTGCCCGGCTCGAAGATGGCGATACCCAGTTCACCCTTATTGACAAAGGTATCCTGTGCTTTCCAATGCTCAAAATCGCCAAGTCGGGTTGCGGCAGGTCGCTGAGCAAAAATCAGCAAAGCGTTCTGCGTAGAATACCGCTCAAATCGGGCGAGGGTGTTGAGAAACTGCTGAAACTTACCGCTATCCGAAGTTACTTCCACTTCTGTTCGATTTGCAATATCAGAGAGATCATCGCGCTCTGCCTTTTTCTTTACCGCATAATCTTCGTCGGATAGCCGCTCCTTCGGTGCGGACGAGGGTTTTGTTTCGGTTTTCTCTACATTGGGGAAAAGGTCATCATAGTTTTCTGGCATATTAGCCACGCTCCTTTTTATTGGATTTGTTTTTTCTGCCGCGACTTTGCGGCTGTTGATGTTGCGGAGTTTTCTGCGTTGTAGCCTTTGTTTCCGGCCGTGTGAGGTCGGGCTGTTTGTCCTGCTGCTTTTTTGCGCCCAGTGCCGTGCGCTCCCGCAAAAACTCCTTTACCGATTTTGGCTTTTTAGTCGCCCGTGTATCCTCTGCGGATAGCGATTGCATCTCTGAGCGAGGTTCGGACGGACGCTCTGCTTCGCTCCTCGCTAAGGTAGGGTTTTCTGGCTGCTCCTTTTCGACAGATTTTGTCGATTTATCTGCTTCGGGCTGGTCTGTCTTGACCTTGCCGTCGTCGCTCAAAAGCTCGTCAAGCATCTTGTCCGTATCGTCGATGTCGGGAACTTCGCGCTCTGCCGATGTTGTTTCAACGGTTGCCAGCGGTACGGCGGCAAATTCCAGCCTGTCCATAATCCTACTGATTTTACTTGCATCCTCGGCTTTTGCCATTATTTCGGCTGTGCCGTTCGGCGTACCGTTCTTGTCTTTGAGTACACAATAAACCACGCCGTATCGCTTGGCTTCCTTAGCGAAAATCGAGAGGTCGCTGTTTTTGATGGCAAAGATTTTCGTTTCTTTGCCGGATTTTAGCATATTGACCAGCCGCTCCTTGCCTTTGAGCTTCGTCTTGCCGTCCGTGCCGTCACTTTTGAATGCCGCCAACAGAAATGCCGCAATATTCTTTGCACCGGAACCGATAATGCGGATGGCGTAGTCAGTACCTTCTAAGCTGATTCGAACAATCTGTTCAGCCGCGTCACCTGAATTTGTCATAACGGTTATTCTCCTTACTTTTTAGATTTTGGTCCTGTTCTTGTCGCACTTTTTCCATCTTTTCTTTGATTAGCTGCGAACGTGCGGCAATGTCGTCGCACAGTACCACCTCCTTTCGCACTTCACCCATACGGGTGGAGAGCAGTTCGATTTGTCCCTTGACTTCTGCAACGGTCGCTTCATCTTTGGGTCTGCGAATACTGTTCCGCAATCCCTGCCGCTGGTCGGCGAGCGTTTTTATTTCGTCCGTCAGTACCGTCTTAAATGAAAAAAGCTGTTCTGGCGTATCAATACGATGACGGCAGAGCAGCGTAATTTCTTTTGAGATCTTATCAATCTTTATCCAGTCCTCTCTATAAAGGAAGTGGACTTTTGACATTGGGCGTGGGTGATTCTTCGGCAGCTTGCCCAAAAGATAGAGGTAGTGAATATAAAGACCTCTGAAGCCTGTGAGCTTCTTTGTAGTTTTTAGATTTCCATTGAATTTCATCACCTTGACCGACCGCTTGGGTTCGGGTTCTGGGAACTTTGGTCTACCTTGCGTCCGCATACGCTTTGTAATATTAGGACGGGAATAGTCATCGCCGAGCTTTGTACCTAAACGTGAGAATCGCTCTTTGCCGGGTGGTCTGACAGAAATGTCTTTGCCTAACTTAACTTCATATCCGCGCTTTTTCAGATTGGCGACAAGCTGGCTTTCGGTCATAGACTGTAAAATAGCTTCGTCAATCTCAGCTTTGAGGATGCTGCGCCATGTGGGTCTGCCCTCGCGTTCCGCTTGAATTTCGCCATAGTGCTTTGTACGACCAAACTTTGGATTGTCGATAACCGAAAGCTCATAAGTGCGGCATAGTCGGTCGGATACTGCCTGCATTTTTAATCGTGAAGCCGTACAAGAATGAAAGCGTGAGCCGTCTATATACGATGTGGAACAAAGCACAAAATGGTTGTGATAATGCGACGTGTTCAAGTGGGTGGCAACCAAAACTTGAAAGCGCTCACCCCATAATTCCCGCGCCAGCTTCACACCGATTTCGTGTGCAGTTTCGGCGGTCACTTCGCCCTTGGCAAAAGACTGATAACCGTGGTACGCCAACACCCTGAGTTTTTTGTCGCTCATGGTCAGCGCGTCGCTCATTACCGAATATGCTGTGCTTGGGTTGCAGTTGATACCGCTGACATAGTATCGCTGCTCGGTTTTGTAGTCTGTTCCTGCATATGCAATCACTGACTTCAAATCCCCAAAATCGGGATTTTGAGTTTTCTCAGTATTGGATACATACTCCACCAAATGGTCAAGCCGCGACCGCACCGCCCACATACTTGTCACAGCCATATCAGTCGCTATTCCTTGGCAAGCAGACCATTGTGAGTTTATCAGCAACAGCGGTGATAGTGTCAGCATGGCGTTTGAACATAGGTGCATCGAGTAGACCTTGTGCGTTGGCTTTGGCGGAAATTTGATGGATGTTGTTACCTAACGCCCGAACCTCGCGGACAAGGGCATAGTAGTCGGCGGGTGGAAGCTCCACCGGGGTTTTGTTGTTGCAAAGAGTGCGCACATAATGCTCGCGTGACATACCAGTTCGTTTCACTTTTTTGTCGAGAGTTTGAAGCTCATCCTTTGTCATACGGACAATAAATGATTGTGTTCTGTTCATAAACAATTCCTTTCTTGCAGGGGTTTCAGGGGGCGCAGCCCTCTGACAAGCAACCGCCTTCGGGGGCGGTTTCGCCTTTTGTGATAGCAAAAGGCATTGCTTGTTAAGACAATAGACACTTTCCTGAACCCCCGTATTTTGATAACGGACAATCGGATTTCGACCATCCGTGAAATGCGTTATCGGTCAAAGCCGCGTCCTCTTTGGGGCATATCAGCCTTGAATGTCACGCCCTTAAAATGGTCGGCGTCGAGGATAAATTCGCTGTCCCGCCACCGGCGTTCGGCTTGATGCTCCGCTTCGGTTCGACTGTTTGCTTCAACAGGAATTTCGAGCTGGAGTGTTTCGGTGATGGTGACATTAAAAGTTTTCATATACAATAATCCCTTCCTATCTTTCATAGCTTTTGTTTTTTGGTATTACTGGTATTGCTTTAATTCCGAATGAGGTCTGCTGAAATCGCTCTGGATTTTTGAACATTTCAGAGTATCGTTTTACCTGTTCATCGGTTAGGCTCGTAAAGTTTTCACCTTTTGCAGAGCAAATAAAGAAGTCGCCTACGATAATATCGACGATTTTTCCATCAGAATTTTTTAACGCACGGTTGAGTGGAAGCTCATCATTTTTACCATCTTCGTTGCAAACAAGAGCGACTTCCTCGTCAAAAGGCATTATCTGTTCTATACATCCGCCGACTGTTGCTTGCATACTTTCAAGGCTTGAACCAATTTTAACGACCTGTGGTTTTTGCATTGGTTTTACCAAAACGACTTTGATTTTTTCGTCTGGCTGTTCGATCACATCATCGTCAACATATTCGTATGAAGTGCCGTCCTCCGTTAAGCGATAGCCAAATTCTTCAATGCTTTGTCCATAAATTGATGCAGCTATTATGAGAGCTTCCTTTGATCCGCTTTGCGGAATATTTTCAGAAACTATCTGTCCACCCCGATATTCCACATTGCCAACGTCATTTCCAAAAGAATATTCATCATTCCATTTGTATGATATTAAGACATCTGGATACATCTCGGATAAAGCACTTGCTACTTTAGTAACATTTTTGTTATCGGTCTTAAATTCTACTATTTTGTAGTTATCGTCGTCGTAAAAGAAAAAACTACGAGGATTTACTTCACATCCCCAATTATTTATTTTCCAGTCTTTTATCACTTCAAGTTCAGCAATACGAATGTGGTATGGCATAGGAATCAACTTGTTGAAGTCAATAGGATATTCGCCTACACCATCCTTTCTGATAGTTTTCAAAATTTCATTTGCACTTTCAATGGAAATATTACTGAAAGAAATAGTGTTTCTTATTAAGCTTGGCATAAAATCAATCCTTCTTTCTCTCTCTTGTTTTTCGGTATTCGGTCGGGTCTACTTCAAAGGATGCATCAATGGTTTCTTCCTGCGAATAGGTCTGTTCCACAATGTCGATTGCTTCCTGTGGGTCGTCTGCAAGCACCCACATATGGCGTACCACCGTTTCGGTGATGATTACTTTGTACTCTCTCATTTGATTCTCACCTTGCTTCATTTCGTAATTTGTTGTGCTGAAACCGCTTTGTATCCTCCAATGCCGTGGAACGCAAAGAGGCACAGGCGGTTTTAGCCGTGTTGGGTAGATAGTCGGTGCGATGACATTTCTTTTGGTGAGCTTCATCCTTTTGTGCAAAATACGGGCTTTCCAAAAACGCCACGCACATAGCGGATTGATTGGCGTTGCACCAGTAAGCCAACTTGTTCATCAGAGCTTGGTCGGACGCGCTTTCGTCACCGCAACGCATTTCGCCGTTCCAACAAGTACGGAGTACAGCGTCTTTCAGAAGTCCTCGCCGCAGAAAGTCGTCCACGCACTGCGGTGATTCCACAGAATAAGAGGGCGTGACCGTTTGCATTTGCTCAAGGAGCAGATAACGGTCGTGAAGCTGTTGAAGTTCAGAGGTTCGGTTTACAACTTTGAGTGAACCTCCGTAAACATTGCCAGTAACGGTGAAATACCGTGCGTTACTGTAAATCTCCACAAACCCGCCTTGCTTGCGGTGGCGAGTGATATTTGCGTTGTCGGCGGTTACAAAGATGTGTAATCCGTGACCGCTGGGGCTAACCTCCGTATAGGAAGCCAGACTATCTGAAATCGCCTGTGCTTCGGGCATTAACACACCGCCGTGGCTAATTACATGATCTAAGTCCACACCGCAGATGCCGCTACCGTCGAACTCGTAGCCGATTCCAACTGCAAGCCCTCGCTGAACACATCGCACAGCGGTTTCAAATGCTCCCCACGTTTCAGGAACGCCTGATTTTGCAGGAACGGTGGACAATCGTAACAGGCTTTCAGGTTGAAAGGGGACTTTGAGCGGCTCGCCCGTAACGCCCCAAACAACCCAATTTGGTTTGACTGTAAGGGTTGCGGGGATGTTGTCATATTTGTTCATCGTGCATCACCTCGCTGCCTGTCTTTTTTCTGCGGTGCGTCTGCTTCACCCTCGTCAGGCTCTGCGTCCACAAGCTCTGTTTCTCGTTTATCAAGGTTAAGCTCGATATTGACCTCCGCAAGCCGCTCTGTCTTTTCTGCAAGTTCGGCTTCCTGTGCGAATGGCTTTTCCACCTCATCTTTGGCGTTTTTCATCTGTGCTTTGGTTGTTTCCAACTGCTCCTGACAGGAGGATTGCTTTAAGGAGAATCCTTCAAAAGTGTTGTCCAGCCTTGTAATGTTGCCGAAAATATCGGTGCCAAGAGGAACAGTATGAGAAAGTGCATTTTTTAGCGTAATTTGATATTCCTTGCTGAATGTGTCAAAGGAAATATCCATATCAAAACCTCGATAACTACCAAGCGGTATGGGGTCGGGGTTGTTCATGTCTTGGCATGCTTCGAGTATCGCCGTGCCTGCGGCTTTTTTGTCAGTGAAGAATGTCCCTTTCAGTACAATACCCACAAATTCATCGCCCTGAGCTTTTGGATTGGCGGCAACCTGTGCAATGTCTTTTTCATAACCCGCAATGCGTTCAGTCAGCCGTTTAATGTCCGCGGGATACTTTTTCAGTAACCTATCCTCCAAATCATAACGCTGAGAAAGGTGGCTGGCTTTGAGCAATTTCAGCTTGCTAACTTGCATCTCAAGCTCGCATTTTTCAATAATCATCGGATTTCCTGTGGCAAGAGCCTTGATTTCGGCATAAGAAAGCGCCTGCTCGTCAACGTCCTCCGCTGAGCGAACAGGCGACTTGCCCGTCATTATTTGTGAGATGAACCTCTGTTTTGTTTCGATTAGCTGATAGCTGTATGCGTCAAAAGTTCCCGAAGTGACGTAAGTGTAGATGTGAACCTCTGGGTTTTTGTTGCCTTGACGGATTCCTCTCCCGTTTTGTTGAGAAATATCCGACGGTCGCCACGGCACATCAAGGCGGCTCATAGCGACAATGCGGTCCTGCACGTTCGTACCGGTTCCCATCTTCTGCGTACTGCCCATCAACACTCGCACCTTACCCTCGCGGACTTTGGCAAACAGTTCTTTTTTGCGGGCTTCCGTGTCTGCATCGTGGATAAAAGCAATTTCCTCTGTGGGAATACCTTTGTCGGTTAGCTTGGTACGCAAATCATCGTAAACACTGAAAGAACCGTCATTCTTTGGGGTAGAAAGGTCGCAAAAGATAAGTTGGGTCAGGCGGTCAGCTTTACCCTCATCCCAATGTTGGAAGATGTTTTCGGCAGCGACCGCCGTCTTGCCATGTTCGTAATCGGGTAGCATTGGGTTCATCAAGCGTTGGTCGAGAGCCAGCTTTCTGCCGTCATTGGTGATGCAGAGCATATTGTCTACGGTACTGTCCACCATTTTGTTCCGCACACGCTCGGCGCGGTCGGCTAAATCAGAAACCATCTCCTTTTGCATTTCGCTCGGTTCTACCACCACCGTGTGAAAGTTCGCCTTTGGTACAGGCAGTTTTAGCATTTCGGCGGTTTGAATGTCCGCAACCTCGCGGAACATATTCATGAGTTCAGGCAGATTATAGAACTTGGCAAAGCGGGTCTTGGCGCGGTAGCCACTTCCTTCAGGGCTTAGTTCAATCGCTGTGACGGTTTCGCCAAAGGTAGAAGCCCATGCGTCAAAATGCTGTAAGCTGTTTCGCCGTAGCGTTTCGTATTGCAGATACCTTTGAAGTGAGTAAAGCTCCACCATTGAATTGCTGATAGGTGTTCCAGTGGCAAAAATAACGCCACGCCCATCTGTTTCTTTGTCCAGATAACGGCATTTCATAAACATATCGCTGGACTTCTGCGCTTCGGTTTGGGCTATACCGCCCACATTTCGCATTTTTGTATAGAGAAAAAGATTTTTGTAGCCATGTGCCTCGTCTACAAACAGGCGGTCAACTCCTAATTCCTCAAAGGTGACAACATCATCCTTTCGGCTTTGGTCGTTTAGCTTGTCAAGCCGTAGTTGCAGGGATTTACGACTTTTTTCCAACTGCTTAACGGTAAAATTATCACCTTTGTTATGCTTAGCTTCGGCTATACCATCAAGTAAATCCTGAATTTGACCTTCCATCATTTCTCGCTGGTATTCAATGCTCATTGGGATTTTTTCGAACTGTGAGTGTCCGATAATCACCGCATCGTAATCTCCTGTGGCAATTCGTGCACAGAACTTGCGTCGATTTTTCGGTTCAAAGTCCTTTTTGGTCGCTACAAGTATATTTGCGGCGGGATAAAGCTGTAACCACTCGGCTGCAAACTGCTCAATGATATGGTTCGGCACGACCACCATGCTCTTGTGACACAGCCCCAGCCGCTTCATCTCCATTGCGGCAGCTATCATTTCAAAAGTCTTGCCCGCGCCTACTTCGTGTGCCAACAGGGTATTCCCGCCATAAATGATATGTGCCGCGGCGTTTACCTGATGTTCCCGAAGGTCGATGGATGGGTTCATACCAACAAATTTAATATGAGAACCATCGTACTCGCGAGGACGGATGGAGTTGAATCGGTCGTTGTAAAGGCGGGTGAGCATATTGCGGCGTTCGGGGTCTTTCCATATCCACTCGCCAAACGCTGTTTTGAGTTGCTCCTGCTTTGCCTGTGCTATCATGGTTACTTTTCTGTTGAGAACAGCGGTTTTTTTACCGTCTGCGTCCTCCATATAATCGAATATCCGAATGTCACGCAAATTCAAGGTTTCCTCAATGATTTTGTAGGCATTAGCACGATCCGTTCCGAAAGTGCGATATGCCTTGATATTGCTTCGGTCGTTTGATTTACCTTCGATGCTCCATTCGGCGGTGTGCTGTGAATAATGCACTTTGATGTTCCATTGGACGTAACGCGGAGTTTCCAGCAGTTCAAAAATAAACTTCTGAACCACCTCAGTGGGTAGCCATGTCGCACCGAGTCGCACAGAGATTTCGCTTGCTGAGAGGTCGGTGGGTTGCACGGCTTCAAGGGCTTTGATATTGCCATCATACCGTCCATCGTGGTTTGTCGCCTGCGCCGCTTGTGCTGCTGCCAGCTTTTTGCGTACATTGCCGGATAGATATTCGTCGGCGGTAACATAGGCATTCGGTTTTGTCTCGCTTCCAATATTGAAAAAGATAACGCCGTCAAGTTCGGTGATAAGCTGTTCTTCAGTCATATCCGTCAACTCGACCATATAGTCAAGGTCAACCTTGCCCATTTCCCCAAGAGATACTGCTAATGCTTCGCTTGCGGTGTCAACATGGGTAATTTCAACTTTCGGACGAATGGTACGTTTGGTAAACATATCGGCTTTACGAGCGAGATTGCCGTCCTCGTCCACGATCTCCAATGCACCAAGCAGTGGGAAACTGCTGTCAGAACCAAAGACCGACACGTTGGCGCGTGAGCTAATCAGCCCATATTTAATAGTGAAGCTGTCGTACAGACGGTTTAACTTCGCTTGTTCTGATGCAATGTCGCTGTCGGAGTAATCTTCGGTTTGGTACTCAATCAGGGTTCGCACACAATCGCGGATAGCAATCATGCCCTTAACGCGGCTCTCGGTAGTGGTGGGCAACTCGCAAGGATTCATACGGCTGTTTTCACGGAAATACACCTTGCCATCAACTACTGCAAAGCTGAAATTACGGACAGACGGGTCTGCGGGGATAGAATCGTCTGTTTCCTGCTCGTCCTCATCACGCTCATATTCGGTGATTTCTGCGTGGATATTTTGGACTGCCTCGTCCAAGAGGTCAGATAGCTCACGGTCAGGAAACGGCACACAAGTGATACTGTTGGCGTTTCCATACATCCGTATGCCACTGTCGTTGCTCATTGTACCAAGAATCATTTCAGGGTGGTTGGCAAAATAGCTGTTGACTGTAATGTCATTTTCCGTTAGCTCTAAATGCTCCCAGTCAGGGTCAATGTCCACAACACGGTCACGCTTCTGCAAAAACAAAATATCGGTTGTGACATCTGTGCCTGCGTTCGCTTTGAAAGCGTTGTTGGGTAAGCGGATTGCACCTAACAATTCAGCTCTTTGCGCAATATATTTGCGAACTGCGGGGTTCTGCTTATCCATTGTCCAGCTTGAAGTGACAAAGGCGATAACACCACCCGGTCTGACCTTATCTAAGGTCTTGGCGAAAAAATAATCGTGGATGTGGAATTTGTGTTTGTCGTACTTTTTATCGCTCACGCCATACCCTCCAAATGGCACATTGCCAATGGCAAGGTCAAAAAAGCTGTCAGGCAGTGCGGTCTTTTCGTAACCCTGAATAGCGATACTGTTCCTTTGATAGAGTTGCTGGGCTATGCGCCCAGTGATGGGGTCTATCTCAATGCCGTAGACCTTGCTATCGCTCATGCTGTCGGGCAAAAGTCCCTGAAAGTTACCGATTCCGCAGCCGGGGTCGAGGATATTGCCTGTCTTAAAACCCATGTTTTCAACGGCTTTATAGATTGCTTTGATAACGGTAGGGCTGGTGTAGTGGGCGTTAAGCGTGGACGCTCGTGCCGATTCGTATTCTTCGGGAGAAAGAGCGGTATAAAGTTCTATAAACTCGTTTTCCCATCCGGGGTTGTTTTCCTTGAAAGCGTCCGCAAGGCTGCCCCAACCCACATAGCGGGAAAGAATATCCTGCTGTTCAGGTGTTGCCAGTTTACCGTCAAACTCCAAATCATGTAAGAGGTTGATAGCGTCCATATTGGCACGGAATTTCGCCTTTGCACCACCTGTGCCGAGGTTATCGTCAGTAATTTTGAAGTTGTGGCGGTCCGACATTGAAACATTTGGGAATGCGTCAAAGTAGTTGCTGCGGGCGGGCTTTTTCTTTTGCGCCCACGCAGGAGTGATTGTTTTTTCTGTGGGTTCAAGTGCTTCATCTTGTGGGTAATGCTCTTTAACCAGTTCAACATCGAAAAGTGAACCGGGAATAACCTCACGGCTGACCACTTGCACATTGGGTTCTGCCGTTGGCTCCGCAACAGGCGTATATAGCCTGATAAAATCAAGCGATTCGCGCCTGAATATAGGGAAACCAACGCTTTGCTGAAATGTTACATCCTGTAAACTGACATTGTTCCATTCTTCGCTGACAGAATCTACAACGAACTTCCGTCCCTGAATCTCGTAACGGTCGCCAATTTGCGGGATATAAAGCTCGTCTGAATCCTCTGTATCTAATTCACTTTCCAGTTCTACATCTTGCGGTTTTTCGGCAACATCGGGTGCCGCCGTCAATTCCATCAGATGTTCATTAGTAGGATTCTCGGCGACCTTTCGGTCAAACTCCTCACGTGACATTTCCTTTTGCATTAGAGGAAATTCAGAATCATACAACTTTACTGTGGTATCATCGAACGCCAGCACTTCGTACTCGTGAGAGCCGATATGTGCTGTATCACCCAAGTGATAGACAGGACGACGTGGGAAAAGTTCTACAAGCTCTTCATGGAAACGATAACCATGATTACGCTCGAATGCGCCAGAAGCCGCACCTCCTATTTGCTTCATCGCTTTCATCAGCTTTTGTGCTTGCTGTGGACTCGCTAAAATGGCTTCAATCTGTGCCGCACTTGCTGTGTCAGTAATTTCTTCAAGCCCGTTCAACCTCAGCTTTTTATTGAGATAGCGTTCGTGTTCGTTTAATCCATTTAGGAAGTCAACAAGCCGTGGAATGAGTGTGTCGCGCTTTTCCGAGGGTGGTAAAGCAGCAGCTGCATCCAATACTGCGTTCTTCTGCCGCAGAATTTCCCGATTCTCCAAATATTCAAGATACTGCGGATAGAAAACATCTTTGTCCTGTGTGGATAAAAAGCGGTTAGCGGCGATAAGCTCACCAATTCGCTTTGACACCTTGCTCCACGGCAGGGTGTATTTCAAATCACCCTTTACGAAAGTCATACCTTTATCGCTGGTGTCAATCCAGTAACCGCCGTCGTCAAGGGGTGAATGACCACCTTGACCAAACTCTTTTTTGAGAAATCGAATGTGTTCATCCTCTGTGCCAAGTTGCTCAAAATGGTGATAAATGCGGAGCTTTGCACTTAATGCTCCTCCGTGACGAGTCAGTTCCTCATCAAGTGCTTCGATGGGAATGGGCATAGAAAAAGCGGAAGGTGTTGGCTTTTGCGCCGTACCTTCCGCTTCTTCAATCTTGTTAATTTGTTCTGTGGACGATGGAAAATAATTTAACTGTAAATCAGGTCGCTGAGTATCGTTTCCTCCACTCGGTTGCGAATATTCGTTATCCGTTGAATCCATGCCATCGGGTCGTGTGCTTTCAACTGTTCTGTCACGCCCTCCGCTTTCGCCATCTGAGTTGATTGCTGTTCCAGCCGCGTCATCGCTGTTTGCTCGATTTCCAATAGGTGCGGGTTCAGTCCACCATTCATCAGTAATCGGCTGAATAGTCCCTTGCGATGCTCCATCAGGTAATGGCGGCGCATCAATGCGTATCTGCCAAGCTCGACTTCGGGTTCCTCCGGTAGTGTCAGGTCTGGTATCAGATACCCGTTCACCTCGGTGTAGGTCAGGGGTTGTGTCTGTGTCATTGTCAATACTCCTCTCTGAATTTGATATGGTTATATTATCGCTTTTTTCGCGTTCGTCTGCAAAGGTACGACCGATAGTATCCACAGATAAATCATGTTCCGCAGTTTGAGCAGGTTCAATCAAGGTCGTTCTCGCTGAAACTTCTGCTGTTCGTTCGGCTTTTTGGACATTAAAGAGAGTAGACGAAATCTCACGCAAACCCGTTTCGGAGATTGCAGAAGTCGCAGTCCCCAGTAGGGTAGCGGTATCAGGTGTATTGAAATTGTGGATTCCTTGAAAATCCTCTGCCTCAAAGAACGCGGTCGGTTCAATGCCGCAACGGGATAACAGCATCCAAGCAACACTGGCTTTGAGTGCGTTGGAATAGAGCACCTCAATATTGAGTTCATCTAATTCTTCAAGGAAGCTACCTTCACGGCAATCCATCAGGTCGGAAAGATAATCGGTCAGGTTATCGGTGACGGCGTTTTCAACTGCCGAAAGGATAGCATTTGCCAGCGTTTGTTTTTCTTCAAGCTCGCCAAAGGTGGCTTCCAGCGTTTCGATTACTTCCGCTTCATATTCGGGCTTCATCTCCCAAATGGGAACAGGGCGGGAACGGCGGCTGTCGTGGGTGTCTGAAATATCAAAATAATATTTCAAACGACGCTTGCCGATGAAAGCGCGATCAACCACTGCAATACCAATTGCACCTTTGTTGATCCAACGCCCAAATGAATCGTTCCACTTTTCAAGCTCCAATACTGCTGTAGCATCAGGTCGCTGCGTGTGAACAAGCACTTGTTCTTCAAACGACAGCTTATAGTTGCGACTCGCCGAGTGTAAAAATTGCTGCCACTCACTGATGTTTGAGGTCAGTTCGTTCAGCTTGTGGTCGTACATCGCCGTGACAAGCTGTAATTTCGTAGCCATATCTATCGCGCTCCTTCCTCGCGTCGTTTAGGTCGGTCAATACGTTCTTGCTCCTTAGCGGCACGGTCATGGAGGTCCGCCTTTGCGGTTTCAACGTCGCTGAAATAATGACCCGCATCAAACCCGCGATTGCTATTTTTCCATCCCTGCCAAGTGCCGTATGGTTGAACCGCACCCTCGCGGAAACCTAAACCGTAAACCTTTTGCCCAACCTCAATACGCTCAATTATTTCGTAGTTACCAGCGTATTCTTTTTGTTCGGTTGGTTTATCCCTTTTGCCTTGCAACTGCACAAGACTCACTTTCGCCCAATCGGGCATTGCTTCGGTGCGTACAACCCCTAACACCTCATATCTTTCAAAGCGTGTGTGTTTACCGCTATTCAAATGTTGGCAAAACACAGCGTTACCTCGCGGATTCGCCATTGCACCATTACCGCTAATGGCAAGCACAAGCTGATAGTTGCCGCGACGATATTCTGGGGAGAATACCTCGGATTTAATTGCAATCACCTTGCCCTCAATGCTCTGTGTATAATCATTTGGCTCGCATTGTGCGGCAGAAAACAGGTCTGTGGATTGACCAATTGCGTCGCGTTCCTCTTGAATCGCCGTCGCTTCTTTTTCAATGAGCTTGGTGAACTCAAGCAGAACTTCCAAATAATCTTCGCTGACGATAGCTTGCGAATACTCCCCGATGATGCCATTTTCGGTGTATTGGCAAACCATATAAAAAAGGTTTTCGTTGGCGTTCGGGTCCTCGGCAAGCAAAATCTCTTTCCCACCGATGCGAAACGACTGCTTTACTTCATAGTCGGTATTGCTTATCATCCGTTTTTCTTTGTTTTCATCCATTTTCTTAACCCTCCCTGACGATATACTTGTTTGGCATCTGACCGCCGTATTCGTTAAACTGCGGAATCACGTCGATATACCCACGATTGCCGAGTCTGCGGAGATTGCGGCTAACGGTATTTTTACTGATACCCAAAGCTGTACTGATTCTTTTTTGTGGAATCACAATCTTATTTTCCTCGTCAATCACGTCCAGTAGGACAAGGTAAAGTAGTTTTGCGGAGATGGTGGTTTCTAATTCTCCGACAAGCCGAAATTTTGTGTATTTGTTCATGGCAAAAGCCCCTTTCAATTATTTCTGATATGTTAAAGAGGCGACTTTCTATATAGATAGCCGCCCCAGCACTCGTGGTTATTTCTTGTTCTTCTTGCGAACCTGCAACCAAACGAACGCACCGATGATGAATGCCACCAATACGATGGCTATAATTGTTTTAATTTCCATCGTTCTTCTCCTTTTCTTCCAGTTCATTGTCAGCCTGTTTTGCAAGGGAAAGGGCGCACATCCAGCTCACGCCGAATAGTACGCCCAATGCAAAACAAACAACACAGATAAATATAGTCATTATCTGCCGATAGCCCAATCATCGTAAATCGTGCCATCAATCTTAATTGCATTTGAGTTGTTGGAAGAAGTCAACATACCTGCGGGTGTCCAACAATCGCTTGCTTTACCTTGTGCTATATAGTTTCCGTTGGGGAAATACACAGGGGTAAAATGAAGTCGCCCATTGTTAGTTGCCTGTGGGTTTGTTGGTAGTTGGAACCTGTTTGTGCCAGCGTTTTCTAAAGAACAATAAGACCTAAAAGCACTTGAATATTGATACTCAGGTACAAATAGATTAGCTGTCTGTGCGTTTGTATAAGCTGTTGTTGACGGCATAGTAGTTCCACTTAAAGACTTCAAAAGCGTAGTTAAGAGAGTTGAAACACCATATCCAGATTTCATCGTCCAATATCCATTTGCAAACTTTGCAGACGGTGAATTGCTATCTGGTGCGAGAGCCACTGTACATTGATCCAAAGTTATTCCAAAAGTCTGTTTGCTGAAAGTTCCACCCGAATAGCTCCACACACTCCAACTTGCGTTATTAGCCTGTGAATTTGAAGGTGGTGCAGGAACATAAAATCCTGACGGTGCTGATTTTTCGTAATGAGTATCTGGTGTAATTGAAGTTAATAGAGGTCCAACCGTAGTATTAATCGAACCAGAACTACTTCCTGCTCCTATACTGCTACCATCAACAGTAGCCTGCACAGTGATTGATGCAGAAGATGAAACGGTTGGCACTTGCCATTTAACCCAAACGAGGTTGTTACCACTTGCAGGAATTACAACACTATTTTGACTGGAGAGCGTTGTCCAACTACCTGCATAGTAATACTTAAAGCTAACATTTACATTGTCTGTTGGAATGATATTCGATTGACTTAGATTGTTAATATAAAATGAGGATATAACGGTAGTCCCCGAAGTGTAGTTTGCATTTGGTGTAATAGGGGTGACTGACAAGGTAATATTTTCTGGATTGTATATGCTTACTGTGGTTACATAACCGTTTGTAACTGTTGTAGGGACAGACGGCGAGTAAATCTTACAGCCTGTTGGTGCAACGGTTTGAGTAACGGTATAACTTCCTGCGGTTACATTGCTAAAGATATAGTCAACATTTGCTGTTACATTAATCGTTCTGTTAAATCCACTCGGACCAGTAACATTAAATGTGCCTGTGCCTGTGTTGTTCCAGTTCGTGTAGCAAATTTGCAAATCGCCAACTGAAGCTTTATCGCTAAAAGTTATTGTTGTAGTGTTTCCATCCGTAACTATTGCGGTCTGCGTGGTAGAACCATTGCAAACAAATCCCGATGCTGGGCTTGTTTCCGTTACTGTATAACTTCCTGCCGTTACATTGCTAACAGTATAACTACCGCCAGAACTAATCGAAAATGTTTTACCTGCGGCACTAAAACTTGCAGAACCACTGCCACTCGGATTAGAGTAATTAACTTTGATATTTCCTACTGGCAACCTATCGCTAAAGGTTATTGTTGTTGTATTACCGTCTGTAACGACAGCCGTTTGCATAGTAGAACCATTGCAGATATAACCCGATGCAGGACTGGTTTCTGTTACTGTATAAGTGCCTGCGGTTACATTGCTAACGGTATAACTACCTCCAGAAGTAATCGAAAATGTCTTACCTGCGGCACTAAAACTTGCAGAACCACTACCGCCTGTGTTTGAATAATTAACTTTTATACTACCTACTGGCAATCTATCGCTGAAGGTTATTGTTGTAGTGTTTCCATCCGTAACGACAGCTGTTTGCATATTAGAACCATTACAGACATAACCCGATGCTGGACTTGTTTCAATTGCGGTATAAGTGCCTGCGGTTACATTGCTAACGGTATAACTTCCGCCAGAAGTAATCGAAAAAGTTACCCCTGCGGCACTAAAACTTGCAGAGCCACTTCCACTCGGATTGGAGTAAACAACTTTGATATTTCCTACTGATAATCTGTCGCTGAAAGTTATAGTAGTGGTATTTCCAACAGTGACTACAGCTGTTTGCGTGGTAGAACCATTACATATAAGTCCTGATGCTGGACTGGTTTCGGTTACGGTGTAACTTCCTGCCGCTAAATTGCTTATTGTATAGCTGCCACCCGAAACTATTGAAAATGTCTTACCTGCGGCACTAAAACTTGCGGAGCCACTTCCACTTGGATTTGAGTAGTTTACCTTTATTCCACCTACGGATAATCTGTCACTAAAGGTTATTGTAGTGGTATTTCCATCCGTAACAGTTGCGGTTTGTGTAGTAGAGCCATTGCATACATAACCTGATGCGGGACTTGTTTCGGTTACTGTATAACTGCCTGCGGTTACATTGCTTATGGTATAACTGCCTCCCGAAGTTATTGAGAATGTCTTACCTGCGGCACTAAAACTTGCTGAGCCACTTCCACTTGGATTTGAATATTTAACGATTATATTTCCTACTGGTAATCTGTCGCTGAAAGTAACGGTTGCTGTACCACCATTTGTGACTGTTGCAGTCTGAGTGGTAGAACCATTGCAAACATAACCCGATGCGGGGCTTGTTTCCGTTACTGTATAACTACCTACCGCCACATTACTTATGGTGTAGCTGCCACCCGAAGCAATGGTAAAAGTTTTACCTGCGGCACTAAAAGTTGCCGAACCACTACCACTCGGATTTGAGTATTTCACAAGTATGCTGCCTACTGGAACCTTATCACTGAAAGTAACGGTTGCAGTGCCACCGTTTGTAACGGTTGCTGTCTGCGTAGTAGAACCATTGCAAACATATCCCGAAGCTGGACTGGTTTCCGTTACAGTATAACTTCCTGCCGCCACATTGCTTATGGTATAACTGCCACCCGAAGCTATCGAGAATGTTTTACCTGCGGCACTGAAACTTGCTGAACCACTTCCGCCGGGGTTTGAATATTTTACAACTATGCTACCAACAGGAACTTTATCGCTAAAAGTTACAGTCGCCGTAGCATTAACGGTAACAGTTGCCGTTTGCGTAGTCGAGCCATTACAAATATACCCTGATGCTGGAGCTGTTTCGGTAACGGTGTAACTACCTACATTTACACCAGTTATCGTGTAGCTACTACCTGATGCAATCGTAAATGTCTTACCTGCGGCACTGAAACTTGCCGAACCACTACCGCCCGGATTTGAATAATTCACTTTGATATTTCCGAGGTCGGGTCTATTTTCCGTGTAAGCTATACCCACACCATATCCATTATTGATAATAGTATTAAATGTTGCTCTGCTCGAAAGTGCACTCGCTGCTGTCCAAAGCCCTTGCCCATTAGTTGTATAAAGAGCATTTGGATAGATTTTGTTGGTATAAGAGCTTATAAAGCCCCATGAAGCACTGGTGCTACTTGAACCACCATTACTGCTTGCGCCAAGTATATATTTACCGTATATCGCAAGCTCTGAAACTGTAACTGAGTGATAAACGCTTTCGAGACGCACATCAAACAACGGCTCTACGATAACCTTGTCGCCATTAACGAGATTATTGATACTTCCTACCCCAAGGTTTGAAAGCACTGCGTTTAGGTTTGTAGTAACATCTTGCCAAGTTCCCATTTGGTCAGGAGTTGGTAGAGAAGTTTGAAAGCCCATATTTGCTTCTTTGTAGCAGTTTGTTGTGTTTTTGCTTGTGCTAAAGCCACTGTTTTGATTGTTTATAATTTGCTTTTTGTTATATTTGACTGTGAATTTATACGCTCCGCTGTACTCCATATTGCCATACGAAGTGTTTCGGAAAACATCAATTACCTTTGAAACTTTGTTATTTCCGTTTTTATCTACTACTGAAAATCGATAACCTAAGCAATTATCGCCTGTGGTACGAATAGCATAACCGTTTGGTCCGGCAGAACTACCACCACCAGTACCACCCGATGAACTTCCGTCCCATGTTAGTGCGAAAGCATTGAGTGAACTACCTGCTAATATTGCAAATATAAGCAATAAAGCTGTAAAGAATTTTAATCGTATCTTCATGATGAACCTCCTTAAAAATTAAGTGGTTGCGCCTAAAATGTTGGCACAACCTACTTTGAATAAAAAAAGACTTGATCTTTTACAATCAAGTCCTTAAATGCTGTTTTACTATTTGATTATCCGATATTTCTACAATAGTGGTCACAATCCAAATCGGTGCAACCACAATCACTACCACTGATTTTTGGAGAACAAGTTCCGTTTGTACCATCCCCGATAGGTTTCCCGCAATCTTGGCAATAGTAAAGTGGATCTTCGTGCTTGTCATATTGTGGGCATTTTTTAGGGTTGTAGCAAGGATTATTCCACTCATCTTTTGTATAAAAACTTACGCAATCGTGTTTGCCACAGTATGGGCATCCTTGAGCTTCAAGACTGGCAATAAAAGCATTTGTTTCACTATTATCGGTTGCTGGTGCTTCACCGCCAATATTAATTCCGCCACCATTACTACTTGTTGTTGGTTTTGGTTTCTGATCCACGCTGGCGGTTGCTTTGTTTCCGCCGTTTTCACCGTTTGATGGCGAATCAGTAACCCCCGCTTTGACATCAACATTTAAACTTGGATTATCTGTTTGGGACGGAGTTGGAGTTGAAGTTGTACTGCTTGTCACCTCTGGAACTACTGGTGAAACACTCGATGTTTCAATAGTAGATGATGTTTCTTGCTGTGGCGGTTCAATTTGAGGATGTCTTAACATAAGAGAGGTCAAAATGACTGCGACAAGGACAAGTGTTGATGCCGAGATAATAATTGTTTTCTTTTTCATATAATAAAATCCTTTCATTTGTTATTTTAGATTGTAACTTGTTTTTACCTTGATTGGTATGCTCAGTTCCGTTACCATCTTTCCTGCGAAATCTATTGGAATTTTCAAAGTATACGAACAGGTTAGATTTAATGTGCCTGAGACCGTAAAAGTTGTGATTGGCATAGTCAGACGATAAACGTATCCGCCTTTGTTATCTCTATTATACAGGTAGGCTCCGTCATAGTCCAATGTGCCATCTGTGAGATAACGAGTAGAAAAGAAGTCCTGATTTAACGAAGGTGTCGCATCGTTTCCGTTTATTATTGAGTTGTAAATATAGGTTGAGTTTTCAGTAACATAGCTTTGTAGAACTCTTTCTGTGTTACTTCTTGAAGTTTGTATAACGCTCATAATGCTTGCGTAGGTTAGCACGAGTGATAACACCATAACTGTTATGAGGATATATACACAGGTTTTAACATAGTTCATACAAATCTCCTCACTTAAAATACTTCATTGATAGTCCACTGTATTTAGCCGTCAAAGTAATTGGTATTCTGAATACACCAAACCCCTTAAAATAGGTGTTGTAAGTCAGTGTTACTGTGATGGTATCACCATATTGCACCGTCTGGTCTGATGTGTTGAAGTAGGTGGCTTGCCAAGTTACCGTTGGATTAAGTCCTGTTTCAGATGTGAGTTCCGCCTTGCGAGCGTCTACTTTATAGGCAGTTCTACCATTAGCGGACGCACAGTAAATCATCTCTTTTGCGTAGTAGTCCATATCTTGCTTGACTGTAAGAAACGAAAACATATTCAGTGCAAGTACCAATAGCATCATAAAAATTAGTACGGTTACGACTACATCAACATAGCCTTCGCCACGTTTGTTTTTGAGGGTGTTAATTAATTTTATCATCCGAATAACGCCCCCATCGAAGACATAATTTCCGTAACCATTACAACGATATACACAAGCATAAAGCAGAATAAAAGTGCCATTGACAATCTTTTAACCTTACTCGGAACTTTCAACGCCTGTTGTTTGAGCATTTGCCTTTGAATATCTGCAAACTTGAGCGAAAGTGATTGCCAATATACTGTTGTTTCGTCACCATGCTCTACTGAAGATAGACCTCTGACCACATCGGATAACATTGTTGAGCCAACTCTATTATCAAGTCGTTGTAATGCTTCCACATGATTTCCAGACCGCATATCTGCTACCGTGATATTCAGCTCGTATTTAAAGATTTTGCCAGCATTTTCACGATAATTATCGAGGATAGTAAGCACATCACGACTGTGGAGAAGTGTTTTCTCAATAAAGAAAACGAAGCGAGGTAGTTCATATTCAATGGCTTCACGACGTTTCCTAATGCGGCTTTGAATACCTTTGGACTCCTTGAAATACATTGCGAATGACAATGCAATTACAACTGGTGAGATGAGTGGGAAAACAAAAAAGACAGGGATAGCGAGCAATCCCCATATTCCTGCCTTTGTAACTGCATTTGCAATATGAAGCTCTGGTGAAATATCCATTCCTGCTGTTTGCAGGTCGGATACAAGCTGCATTCGCTTGTATTCATTTAGTTTGAGATACCGAGACAAGAAATTCGCAAAGCCTTGCAACCAAAGTTCGATGACAGATGTCTTTTTGTTCTGCCTTTTTGATAGATTTTGAAAGGCTTTACTGGTTTTGATATATGGTATTCGGAATAGGTCAGCAGCTATAAAAAACAAACCGATGCCGATTAGAATACCGATGATTATTTGCATCATTTCACTACCTCCTATACTCAATTGGTTTTGTATATTTCATCATTAGTAAAGCAGTAACAAGTATCACCATACCGCAAACTGCAAGGGCAATTTTGCCCGGAATGCTAAACATTAGAGCTGCATACCACGATTTATTAAGCATATACAGAAGAGGGATATTGCCTACGACCATAGCCACCATCATGTAGTATTCTTTCTTTGTTTCACCAAGCATTGTCTTTAGTTCGTTATTGACGATGCGTACATCAGATAGCTTCGTTACAACAGGTTGTAGTGTATCATTTAACTTTCTGTCGTCCTGACAGGCGATAAGAGTATCGACCCATTCGCCGAAAATATCGTTGTTAACCTTTCCTTTTAGCTTGTGAAGTGAATTTTTGATATTAGAGCTGATTGCTGTTGTTTCGCCTAAAAACGATTTGAAAATGATATTTACTGGCAGTCGTATATTATGGATATTTTCTCTAACCGCCAACACAATATCGTTGCTCCTGCAATACGCTGTGGTTATCAAGGATAGTGTAACTTCAATTTCTTCCTCGATGTGTTTATCGTAATAACTTATAGTGGTTTTAGCGTATACAAAGGGAAGAATAGCGAAAGCGATTGCAAGAATTGGAAGAAGAAAAACATTGTTAATCATTATCGCAAATACACCGCCACAAATCATAAGTGCCAGCGAAGCACTACAAATCATTGCGAACTGCGTACCTTTGCCAGTTGCAATCATAGCTTCATTGATATGATTGAGTAGTTCTGCTATTTTACGGCTTTTCTTTTTGCCTTGAGCTATTTTAACTCGATGTCTAAGGCTTTGCTTTGGAGAAATTACTTTCATAATGTCGTTTGTAATTCGTTCTGGCGTAAGACCGAGAAGCAAAACTACTGCGACAATCAGTAATATTGAAGATAAAAGTGGGACTAAAATCATTATGCACCCTCCTTAAAAAAGTATTGAAGTTCACTTTGTGGAACACCAAATTGCATTAACTTATGCTTTAGACTGTCTGACATCAAGTTAGGTTTATCAAAGAAACCGTCAACAACCGTTTCATAGTTTTCAATAGTGTTCTTCGTAATATTGAAACGATAAAGAGCATTGTACTTGCGTTCGCCAGTTGGAAGAATTATGCACTCTGAAATGTCCATAATCTTTCGGGAATTGTTTTCGAGTTTATGAGCATACACAACCAGAGGAAACGCTTGACCTGCTTGAACAAGAGAAGTATTAAAGTCGATTGGGAAACGCTTTTGACATAGCAGTGCAATACGCAAATGAGCTGCATCTCCTGCACCTGAGTGAACAGTTGATACAACTGTATGCCCCGTGAGTGAAGCCTCGACAGCCGAATAAGCTTCGGTGTCACGCATTTCGCCGACAACTACAATATCAGGGTTAAAACGCAAGGAAGCAACTACTAAATCTTCTTGTGAAATATCATAGTTGGGATTATCACTCGGACGGGATAATGTGTGCACAACATTGTTTTTAATGTGTTTTCCGTCCTTACGAACAAGTGATAATTCACGAGAACCGCTTTCGATGGAGAACATACGCTTAGTGTCAGGGATACTTTGAAGAAGTGCGTTAAGAAGAGTTGTTTTACCACTTGAAGTAGCTCCTGCAACAACCACAGATACACCATATCGCATACACATCTCAAGAAAAGAAATCATTTCTTCAGTTGCAAATTCACTCTCAAGAAGTTTTTTGCGAGTAACCTTATTTGGGTGTAGCAAACGGATTGAACAGGCAACGCCGACATCATCATCAACAATCGGTTCTTTTAGAACAGTGATACGAGTGTTGTTCGGCAAATGCCCCTGTGCCATTGGTGTGGCATTGTCGATAATCATACCGCTATGGTGAAGTAGTCGCTTAACAATATCTACTGCGTGTTCAGGTGAATGGAAGTGTTCTCTTAGTTTTGTAATCGTGCCATCACGGTGCGTTAAGGCAACATCGTTCCAAGCATTTACATTAATCTCCTCAAGGTCGCCAGAACCAAGATACTTTGTGATAATCGAATACTCCGCCATTTCAGAATAAAGAGCATCAATAAGTGACTCTGTTGAATGACCATCAACCGCATACTTTGTGTCAATCAGATATTTTTCAATATACGCTTTTAACTGAATGAGTTTTTCCTTGTCGATTAAAACAGATGAATATCGTTCTGAAATATATTCTTGCGTTAAGCTCAGCAGTGTCCAAAATTCAATGTTAGCCATTATTTCACCGCCTTTTCCGCAAGAGCTTTCACTAAAAAGCTGACCTTTCTATCAGAAACCTTTTCAATTAATGTTCCTTTCATATATTGATTTTTAAGCTCCGAAGAATAGGGAAAAGAAAAAGCAACCTCCTTAAAATACGAAGTTGCTTCAGATATAGGCTCATAGGTTGAATTTTCGGTTTTGTTAAGACAAATAATGTGGTTATCAGACAAGAGCATTGTGTCGTTCAATAAACCAAGTTGAGATGAGAAGAAACTAACGCTTTTCAAGTCGGGAGTAGCCACTTGGATTACTGAATCGGCATTTTTAAGTGCAGATGCTGTAATTGTATTTTGAATATCGCTACTGCAATCCACTATTACAATATCTACATTGCTTTTCAGTATAGCAAGCAGTGCATCCACTTTGTTTTCTTCAAAAGTAGGATGTGAATGTCTGTTTTCACCATCTTTAAAACCGAGGAAACCCATATTGTTCTTACCTTTATAGGTTACGATGTTTTTCATAACATCATTTTGTAGCACCTCTGGCTTAGAAAGTGGAGTTCCAACGGAAAACATTTCGTCCGATTTTTTGTTGGGGAAAACAACGGGTAATGAAGGGGTAATCATATCCGCAAATACCACTGCAACTACGGCACTGTGTCTTTCGTAAAAATAGTTTGCGAGTTTAACTGAAAGCGTTGTTTTCCCAGAATTGGGAGAACCCCAAACGGCAATTATTTTGCTCATATTATTTCGCCCCGCTTTCGAGAACCTTTTGTTGCTCTGCTACATATTTATCTGCCTGTTCTGGTGTTCCTCTATACACAAGTGCAAGATGAAGTTTGTTGTTTTGCTCATAGCTTGCGAGTAAGACTGCTTGCTCTGGGTTTACAAGCAAAGTAGCAGTTGAAGGCAAGTCGGTTGTTCCATCTTTATTTTCTGGAACATTACCGTTGTCCGCACCTTTTTTTGTGGTCGTTGTAATAATTTTCACATAGGTGAGTTGTGCAGGGATTGAGCTTTGAGCCCCATTTGTTACGATAACACTTACAATATCACCGTTTTGAAGTTTACCTGAAAGTCCTGTGGCAAAAGACGGAATGGTCACACTTATGGCAAGTTTCTTACCATCAAGCGTTCTGAATACATCCTCAGCAGAATCCGCTTTGTCAGAAATCATTTCGGGATAGATATTGATGTTTGGGTAAATATCGCTCTTAGCATATTTGCCGACCAGTTGACTTTCATCTTTGATATAACCTGTTTTAACTCCTGAACTTCCGATTTCGACTTTAGTGACATCCTCTTTGGCAATCATTTTACCTTGCTCGACCATTTTGCTCACCTGATAAACTGTGGTTTTGCCTGCCGCCATACGGTTGACGATTGGCGAAATACCAAACATTACTGCCACCGCAAGGAATATGCAAAAGATACCGATTATTGTTCTGTTTTTCATTAGAATTTTCCTCCTATATTATTAAAAATGCGAGAAAGCTACCGAGTGCCAAGCACGGCACCACAGGGAATTTCTCTTTTAAGTTTTCGTGTTTTAGTTTTCTTTTGATTACTGTCGCAATCAATCCTACTGATAGTCCTAAAATAATTGCAATGAATCCGCCCTCAATTCCAAGTAAGAACGAGCAAGCTGCCATTAGTTTAATATCTGCTCCACCGTAACCGCCGGGTTTCAACATAGCTATTAATAACTGCGGTAGTCCAATAATAAGCATAGCAATCAGCATAAATGGAATATCTGCAAGCCTTGTTCCAATCAGTGCAGTAATTGCAATCGCAATTGGTATCCAATCTGTGACTTCACGATTTTTGAAATCGCTGTTTGATGCAATCAGCAACAAGAATAAGAAAATCAGTCCTTTTAGACTTATCATTGAAATGCCAAACATAAGAAATAACGCTCCAGATGCGAGTGTTGGGATAATTAGGTTTAATGTATCTGTTGTCTGCCATTCTTTGTTTTTATCGTGTCGGTTGTATATGAATCCTAAGAGAAGTCCAAATAGCATACAACCGAAGAGTAGAAGCATTTTAGGTGATAAATTGATTGGCATCATAGGCATTGGCATTGGCAGAACACCAATTGGTTTTAAAAAGAAATTCATAGCCATTTGTCCTTCCATAATAGGGATATGCGGAGTGGGACTTTAAGAACCACTCCGCTGTCCCGATATTTTAACCTGCGTAGTTGAATAGACCTTCGATTTTGGTTGTCAGTGTTGGCAAGATAGTGTCGCCGAACAATACATAAAGACCGCCAAGAAGAAGCGCACCGAGTACAACGGCGATAAGGATTTTAACGCCTGAATCGACATAGCCCTCTGCTTTTTTGTTGGATAGAGCGACTTTGGCGCATACAGCCGCCATTTTGATTTTGTTGATAAATGATTTCATAGTTGATACCTCTTTCATAATTTTTGTTTTGAGTTGCTTGAAATTATTAGCCTGCGAAATTGAACATATCTTGAATCTTTGTTGTCAAAGTTGGCAAGATAGTGTCGCCGAACAATGCATATAGTCCGCCGAGTAGTAAAGCACCGAGTACGACCGCGATCAGGATTTTAACGCCTGAATCGACATAGCCTTCAGCCTTTTTGTTTGAGAGTGCTTGCTTAGCGCAAACCGCCGTTGCTTTGAGTTTGTTGATAAATTTTTTCATAGTTGATACCTCTTTCATAATTTTTGTTTTGAATTGGTTAAAATTCTTAGCCTGCGAAATTGAACATATCTTGAATCTTTGTTGTCAAAGTAGGCAAGATAGTGTCGCCGAACAGTGCGTAAAGACCGCCGAGAAGCAGAGCACCAAGAACGACTGCGATAAGGATTTTAACGCCCGAATCGACATAGCCTTCTGCCTTTTTGTTTGAGAGTGCGACTTTGGCGCATACAGCTGCCATTTTGATTTTGTTGATAAATGATTTCATAGGGATACCTCTTTCATAATTTTATTTTTGTTTGTTGAATCTCAAAGAATTGATATATCTTTGTGCTGTACCATTTACAAGAAGATGGCATAGAAAAAGCGTTATCATCTGTCATTGATGACAACGCTTTTTTATTGGATTGGTTTGAAATTAACCTGCAAAACTGAACATCTCTTGAATCTTTGTTGTCAGGGTTGGCAAGATGGTGTCGTACTACCGCGCATCGCGACTCTGTTCTCGCTTTCGCCATAGCTCCAACGCTTTGATGATAGTGTCCTCGATTTTCTGTGTGGGCGTGTTTGCGGGGAAGTATTTGCTGATTCGCTCACGCGAAAATTTGAGTTGTTCAATCTGATTTGGCTTATCTTGCCGCAAGAGAGTGAAAATCGCGTCAATATCCAGCTTTCCCTCCGCGCTGAGTTGTTTCATCTCCAACGCCTGTGAGAGTGACGGTGTTCTGTCCTCGCTTTCCATTGTGAGCAACAATTCATTCTGTTGTTCTTTTGAGAGATAGGATAATTCCACAGCGGGGCGAAACGCCATTTGCTGTTTGGCTTTGTCGTCGATTACTGCGTTATCCACCATCTCCAAAATGCCGGGGATTAGCTCGGTCAAGCGGATATATCGGCGGATTTGTTCTCGACTTTCGCCTATAATCTCACCAAGTTTCTCGTTTGTTCGAGATTCCTTATAATCTGACACCACTGGTGTCAGATTATCCAGTCGTGGTCTGCCCGCTTGACGATTCATAGCTTCAAGCCGCATTTTGTATGACTGAGCCTTTTCACTTGGAAGAATAAACTCCCTCTGCAAATTAGCGTCGCACATGGCGATAATGGCTTCATCGCGGCTCAAATCACGCGCAATCACAGGCATTATTTCAAGCCCCGCCAGCATTGCCGCCATTTTTCGGCGATGTCCGCTGATAAGCTCGTAACGTCCATCTTCCTTTTGTCTGACAATCGCTGGGGTTTGGATTCCAGCCGCTTTCACGCTTTCCACCATACTCTGCATTGCTGCATCATTTCGCACTTGAAAGGGGTGGTCAGGAAAATCGTCAATATCTGAAAGCGGAATGTCAATGACTTTTTCCCTCTTGTCATTGTCGCGCTGTTCCTGTGTGGTAAACAGGTCAGCGACTAAGCTCGACTTTTTTGGAAGTTCGAACATCTGCCCCGATTTGTCTGCCATCGCGTTCCACCTCCTTTACAAGCTGCTCATAAGCATACGCCGCCGAACCTTTGGGATCGTAGGCGAAAATGCTCTTGCCAGACGCACTCGCTTCCTTGATCTTTGTTGAGTAGGGAATGGGGTGCGGAAAAATGCGAACACTCCCTCCGTACGCCTGATGGAGAATTTCCAGCGTGTTTTTTGCCAGATTTGTCCGCATATTGGCGAGCGTTATCAGAACACCATCAACCTTTAAGGTGGGGTTAATCTGCTTTTTCACCAACGCCACGGAGTCAAAAAGCTGTGTCATGCCGATAACCGACAGATACTCTGGCTGAACTGGAACAATCACGCGGTCGGCTGCGGCTAATGCGTTGATGGTCATCATACCAAGCGTGGGTGGGCAGTCTAAGACCACCACATCGTAGTTTGGCTTGATTTCCGACAGGTAAGTTCGCAGGGCAAATTCTCGCGACATGGCATTCACCATTCGCATTTCAAGTCCCGACAATTCAATGCTCGACGGCATGAGGTCAACGCCTTCGGCGTGGTGCAGGATTCCATCCTGCGGGTCAATAGGTTTGTTTTCTACTACTTTGCCAAGTTGTGTGGCAATGGTAACAGGCAACTCATCCGGTTGTGTCCAGCCCAAGCTGACGGTTTGGCTTGCCTGACTATCCAAGTCCACGACAAGAACTTTCTTGCCGTGCCGCGCCAGTCCAATGCCCAAATTGGTTGAAGTGACTGACTTGCCAACGCCGCCCTTTTGGTTTACGCAAGCGAAAACACGGCAATTGTCTTCCTCCATCTCGATTCCTCCTTTCGACTGAATTTTTTTGGTCGCATAAGTGCAAAACTCCTCTACAAATAGATTTAGCCGCCCTTGTCATAAACAAAGACGGCTATGTAAAAGACCCTTGAACGCGAAAAAGCCGACTGCTTTTAAAATCAAAAACAATCGGCTCTCCGCAAATATGTTGTATTCAGTTTTTTAGTTCTTCGCTCTCGGCATCTTCCTGAATATCCCGAACCACTGCGGCAATCACTTCTTCGCTGGTTTCCATAAGAACGCCGAGTGTCACTTCAAGCTCGTCATGATACCCGCTGCTGTCCGCGCCGTTCAGAATCGCATTAAGCGCGTTCACGATAGTGTCCTTGTCCATTCGCTTTTCACCTCCTGATTTATTTGATGCTCTAAAATTGTATCGGGAAAGGCGGTAGTTGGCAAAGGTGTGAAAAGCCGGTTACCCACTCTGCTTTGCGAAAGGATACATTTTGAGGCATCGCATATAAATGTATGCGATACCTCACCCTTATAAGGGTATAAAAAAACGGGGTGACTTCATTGTCACCCCGCAATCTTTATCCGCTTATCTTTGGCGTTCATAACAGCCAATATCGTGTCGTTCACTGTATCAACGCATTTTCCTTCGGCAATCCGACTGTTCCGCAGGGCATTGAGTGCGTGTATGAGAATCAGCCAACCGTCGGGTGAGCAATAAAATTTGGTCTTTTTCATCGGGTCGCACCTCCTTATGCTTTTATCTTACCAAAAGTGATTGGAAAGTGCAAAGGTGAAGCAACTATTCCTCGGTCACTTCTTCATATTCGTTATCCACATCAAGCCAATCGTCTATAAAGGCAGCAGATAGAATCGGAATAATCTTTTCCTTAACGCTCATTTTGAAAAACTCAGAGGGAAGGGCAAACTCGATAGCATCTGCCAGCAGAACAACAAAGTATAGCAAAGCACTGTTTTCTTTGCTGTCATACAGTTTTTGGAGGTGTGCGGTTATAGCAGGAACGCTCAAATCGTTCAGCCACAGCAACTCATATAAGTTGTAGACAAAACTGCCTGTCACCAATGAAGCCGCCTCATAAGCTGCTTTCTCGTCAATTGTTCCTTCCGATTGTTCCTCTGTCAAAAGGTATTCTATAAACTCACTTGTGGTCATTTTTATCAATCTCCTTCTCAAAAATTTGTGGGGGTCAAAATGGGGGTCAAACGGTGTTTTTTAGGGCATTTTTGCCCATTTTGACCTTTTTCAAACTTCCCATAGAAATAGCAAAAACCCGCAAAGCCTTACGCAATGCGGGTTTTCCTTATGGAGCTGTTAACCAGATTCGAACTGGTGACCTCTTCCTTACCAAGGAAGTGCTCTGCCACCTGAGCTATAACAGCATATTCGGCGTTTTTAGGTCAAAAATTTGTCAAAATTTTGACCCCCATTTTGACCCCCACGGGGACAAAACGAGATGAAACTCGTTGAACTCGCCTGAAACGGTGAAGTCTTGAAACCCGCTTAAAATCAGGCTTTTTTGGATTCCTTGCTACTGGTTAGCACCAGTCGGCATTGCTCAAACATCCTTACCAAGGAAGTGCTCTGCCGACTGAGCTATAACAGCGTATTCAATTTTTAGGGCTAAAATAGTTGCCCACAATTTGCCCACAACGGGGATGAACTTAGATGAAACTACTTATCACTGCCTGAAACATGCTTTTCATAGAAACCGCATAAAATCAGGCTTTTTTGTACTGCTTGCACTTAGATGACACTATATAGAAAGCTCAGGCATCCTTACCAAGGAAGTGCTCTGCCGACTGTGCCACATCAGCAATTATGCACCAGGTTTCCCTGATGCTTATTGGAGGCGCCACCCGGAATCGGACCGGGGAATAGAGGTTTTGCAGACCTCTGCCTTACCGCTTGGCTATGGCGCCGAATATATTAATTTGTCTAACCTAATTCAAAATTCTATATTTTCAAAGTATGTATAAATTTAAAAATACGATATACTTCAAGCAAAATAAAATTTTCAATAGTTGAATATACTTAAACTTTGGTGCCTCCGGTCGGAATTGAACCAACGACACGAGGATTTTCAGTCCTCTGCTCTACCAACTGAGCTACAGAGGCATATATGTTATTATATGCAAATCAATGAACAATGAATATTGAAAATGAATATTGAATAGTACAAATTCAACAAAGTTGGATTTGGCGATCCGGAAGGGACTCGAACCCTCGACCTCTAGCGTGACAGGCTAGCGTTCTAACCAACTGAACTACCGGACCGTATAGTCCTATAAGAATTCAATCATATAGATAGAATCTGTATTTTGTTTTAACGTGATAGATAACATATAAATCTAATTTATCTGATTACGCTAGTATAGTCGTACTTCAATAATTTAAACCTTTAAATCATCACAATATAAATACGCGAGTGATTAGTTTAAAATATCAGGTTATCTTAGCACGCGATATCAGCCATCTGCAAGACTGGAGCGGATTACGGGGCTCGAACCCGCCACCTCGACCTTGGCAAGGTCGCGCTCTACCAAATGAGCTAAATCCGCATCTTTAGGCGTAAAATAACTATATAAAAATTTTATGGTTTCAAAGTAATTTTATTACTTTGAAATTGCTGTATACTGCAAGCAAAATAAAATTTTCAATAGTTGAATATACTCAAACTTTGGTGCCTCCGGTCGGAATTGAACCAACGACACGAGGATTTTCAGTCCTCTGCTCTACCAACTGAGCTACAGAGGCATATTCTATTGAAAAAATACCTGATAAAAGAAACACTGAGATTCAATAGCAGAGACCTTGCTTTGCATAATCTCAGTTTCAATGCAAGTGAAAAGAAATATTCAATGAAAAACATTTTCAATGAAAAATGAAAATTGAACAATGAATAATACAAATTCAACTAATCAACCGAAAGGATTATATTAATGTAACAACCTCGCTGAGACAACATGATAATTAGCAAAATATAAAACGCGGGGTTTACATCCAATGAAGTTGGTGGCGATCCGGAAGGGACTCGAACCCTCGACCTCTAGCGTGACAGGCTAGCGTTCTAACCAACTGAACTACCGGACCGTATTGTTTTATATTTGATCATATAAAATTTGCTTTTGAGTTATTGCAACATATAAATGCGAGTGATTAGTTAAAATATCAGGTTATCTTAGCACGCGATATTAGCCATCTGCAAGAATGGAGCGGATTACGGGGCTCGAACCCGCCACCTCGACCTTGGCAAGGTCGCGCTCTACCAAATGAGCTAAATCCGCATTTAAGATTAAGTGGTGAAATATACTGTTTTGATGTCTTAACAAAATAAAAGCCTGCGAACGATATTTCCGACCGCAGGGATGGAACGCCGTTCATTCAATGTACATCAGTAGATCGAAATTTATGTTTGGCGACTATAAAGCCGAGGTTTGGTGGGAACTACAGGGCTCGAACCTGTGACCCTCTGCTTGTAAGGCAGATGCTCTCCCAGCTGAGCTAAGCTCCCACACCGTTCTCGGACAGCGAAAATTATGATACCATAAGTCTAATAATTTTGCAATACCTTTTACGCAGTTTTTTTCGAGTACAACTCATATTTACATTTTGTTCACATTTGCTTTTATTCGATAATGAAATCGCCAAAATACTCCGGTCTGTGGAAATCAGGCTTCTCAGTTCCGACCGGTGACCACATGCCGTAATGCTCGATTTCAGTTTCATCTCCGCACTTGTAGAAGTTGCCCTTAAACCGTGCACCACTCTCAAATTTAAAATCAGGATAAAGCTTCAGTATATCTGCTTCAGGCAGGAAAATCTCTGCATTCCAAGTATTCTCAGACTTCTCAGCTTTAACTTCGGGTATGGGAATAAGCTGGTCAATATGGGTTCTGCCATGCCTGGATGAACCGAATCCTATCAGTGTAGCACCGTTGGAATTCATCTCAATGTTCATATAGCTGACGCCGTCAAAGGTAACGAACATCTCAACACAGCTGTCTTTGTATACCGGTTCGTAGAACTTCGTGTATACTGCTTTAGGGTTCTTTTCTTCGCAGGTAATACGAAGTGCAAGTCCCTTGTTCTTTACATAAATAAGCTTTGCGTACGTCTTTGGAGTGTATGCAGTTCCCCATACGAATTTATCAATGTTTGCTATATTTACTTTATCAAAGTTAATCGAATCAACTGTTTTAACAATGTATTCCATATCAGTTAAGCTCCTTTTTTTGCATCAAGCTGACGATTTCTGAAGTATAACGCAATATCAAACGAAACCATAATTCCATTAAGAACATAAAACCAAAAAACATATGTAATATTGCCGTCAACCAACTTCCAAGAGATGCCGCTGATATATCCAATAAAAATCATAATCAGAAAGAAAATACTCTTCCCTTTTGCAGTTCCTGCTTTTAACGATTTGTATATAGATAAAGGCCATGAGATTCCGAAGCAAACAACCATAATTGCTTCTAATGCTTGTGCCATGAAATAATTCCTTTCAAAGTGAATATTTATTATACTTTGCTGTATTTTAAGTTGAAATCCAAGTATTTTTAATTTAAAATACTCGTCCTATACTATTTAACAATTTAAAAATGAACACTGAACATCGAACAGTACAAATATGCGGTGTTTAATTTAAACCTCCATCATATATTGTTCATTGTTCATTGTTCAGCGTTCACTGTTCGTTGCGGCTTGCCGCATATTTGGTGGGCCTTCAGGGACTCGAACCCCGGACCGACCGGTTATGAGCCGGTTGCTCTAACCAACTGAGCTAAAGGCCCTTAATGTCAGCATCGACCTATTTTCCCGGGCAGCTTCCCGCCAAGTATTTTGAGCACAAATGAGCTTAACTTCCGTGTTCGGAATGGGAACGGGTGGACCCTCACTGTTAAAGACACTGACTAACCTTCCGATTGAATCGGACAGCTTTGTTATGATACCATATTGGAGTGATTTTATCAAGTGGTTTTGAAAAATATTTAATTTTCGTTATTTTGCACAATTAGTTTAATATTTCTTTTACTACATTATACAATTCATTTGCATCAGCAGCAAAATATTTTGCTCCGGCTGCTTTCAACTGTTCTTTCGATCGATAACCCCAGGTGATTGTAATACAAGGTATATCGGCATCGGTTGCAGTTTTTACATCGACATCGCTGTCGCCGATAAAAATAACTGATTTTTTGTCTGTACCAAGCTGTTCAATTATATATTCAACCATTGAGGGATCGGGTTTTGGTTTGAATTTTTCGGTGTTTCCAATAACTATATCGAAATGTGGATAAAATTGATTGCAAAGCAGCTTTGCTGCCGAATCAAGCTTGTTTGTAATCACTCCGAGTAAATAACCTTCTTTTTTCAACTGCTTGGTGATTTCAACAACTCCCGGATACGGTCTTGACTTGTTTGCCATATTGACAGAATAATATTTGCGGAATTCATCAATACCTTTTTTGATCTCCTCTTCACTACTGTTTACCGGCAAAACACGTTTAATCAACATATATATTCCATCACCGATGTAATCGTGGATAACTGCTTCGGTTACTTCGGAAAATTCTCTGCCTTGAAGCATATAGTTTATTCCGTCGGTAAGGTCTGGCAATGTGTGTATCAGTGTTCCATCGAGGTCAAAGAGAATTGCTTTTTTTATCATGTGATTTGTTATTCCTTAAAATCAATAATATTTAAACTTCGAACCCTTCCCAAAAATACTTTTCGAGGTCAACTCTTCCGTCAAGCAAGAAGCCCACACCCTCAGCCTCAAGAAGCTCACGTTGTCTGTTCCCACCACCGAATGCAAATGCTTCGGACAACTCACCATTCTTTGTTACAACCCTATGGCAGGGTATATTTTGGGGATCCGGATTAACATGCAACGCATATCCAACCGCTCTCGACCAGCGACTGTTGCCAGCAAGTACTGCAACAAGCCCGTAGTTTGCAACCTTCCCTTTTGGTATCTTTTTTACAATCTTATAAATTCTTTCATATGTGGTTGGTTGGACATCTGTTATATTATCTAATTGTTCTGAAGACAAAAGTATCTCTCCAACGTAATCAGTGTATTCATCTAACCATGTTGATTCGTGAAAAGTTGTTGAAAAATCGCTGGTTTCAACAAATTTCGCCATTATTCTGATGTTTGACAAGCTATTGCCCGGAAGCAATATTGCAATATCACCTGTATAACAGTTAAGAAGTCTCTTTACTTGAGTCAGCAGGAAGAAATATTCATATTTACAGGTGTCTGATAAAGTGTTCAGTGAATTCTGATCCGATATCAGTAAATAAACTGTTTTTTCAGGAAGATGGGTTGCAAAGTCCACCGAAAAATAATGCGTTGTGTCATAGTTCATAACACTGCAGTATATTGTACGGTCATCAATTGCAAGATGTGCAAAATAAAGCATAATCAAAGCTGAAAGAAAAACATCACCGCGATTATACTTACCTATTACTTCACGCCTGATACCCGGTTTATAGTTTATGTTCATACCGATACTTCTTGATAGTGTATCGAAAATTTTTGTCAGACCATTCAACTCATAGATAATATCGTTGATATCCTGCGAAGACATTGTTGTTGGATTATATGTTATAACAAGTAAATGTCGGATGTAATAATACACCTTCAGATACTTTATAACAGTTCGTTCCACAGGCTTTTCAATGTTGGTATAATCATTTCGTACAATATCAGAAGTAACATTGACAAAATGCTCTCCGCATTTACTACGGGTTACAAAATCTACTAATGATATGCGTTTTTCGATGAAGCACATCAGATGCGCTTCATATAAAAAATAATATCTTTCATCCAAATCATATCTGACTGCGACAAATGAAGTTATATTATCTTTTATGAAGTCCATTATAACATAATTCTTGTTTTCAAGCAATAACAGTTTTGTTATATCAGGTTTATTGAAATAATTATTAATCGATGCTCCTGTTCGAGTTTTCAAATCATTTGTCTGTGCAAATGCATTTTTACCTATTATATTTAGATTACTGTCAACAATAATAACCGCTCTTCTGATCAACTCTATATTATATAATATAATATCAAAGGTCAAATCAATTCACTTCCCATTTAATATTTTAAACAAATTATAATATTTGTGAACCTAATAAAACGTAAAACATTTCATTTTTTAGTTTTATTATTGATAGTTTAACATAAATGTTTTTAAGTTACAAGCACTGACATAAAATTATTTAATATTATTTAATATTACGATTGACAAAATATTTTTTGTTGGATATACTGTAATGTATATAGTAGATAGTATATTTATACGATACTAATAAATGAATTACACCAGCTATTCTAAAAAAAATATTTATTTGTTAGTTTATATATAATGAGATATAGCGTGAAAAATAATTTTCACGCAGGAAAAATCACTTGCCGGTCGGCAAGTCTGACCGACAATCAGCAAGCGTCGAGATGGAGATTTTTATGTTTTTTAAAGTATTACGCGACGATATAAAATCAATAAAAGAAAGAGACCCTGCCGCACGCAGTTCAGCAGAGGTTTTTCTGCTTTATTCCGGATTTAAAGCGTTATTAAGTTATAGGTTCTCACATTGGTTGCATAAGAGAAAACTATTTTTTCTTGCACGCTATATATCACAACGCTCAAGAAAAAAGACAGGTATTGAAATACATCCCGGAGCAGAAATCGGCAAGGCACTATTCATTGACCATGGTATGGGTGTTGTAATCGGTGAAACAGTCGAGATCGGCGATAATTGTACAATTTATCAAGGGGTTACTCTGGGTGGAACCGGCAAACACAAAGGCAAGAGACACCCAACGATAGGTAATAATGTCATGATTGGTGCAGGCGCAAAAGTCCTCGGCCCATTGAGAGTCGGAGATAATTGCAAGATTGCTGCCGGAGCAGTCGTTTTATGCGAACTTCCACCAAACTCAACTGCTGTCGGTGTTCCTGCACGAGTCGTCAGCCGTGATGGTGTCAAGTTACCAAAATTCTCAGATCTCGACCAGATACATATGCCCGACCCGATGACACAGCAGATATGTGCACTTGAAGCAAGATTAAAGCATCTTGAAGAACAAATAGAAAACTCGAATAAATAGTTACATAATTAAACTAACAAAATACCTTGATTATCGTACAAATTTAACAGTTGACACCGCTATATATATGTGTTATAATTTACATTACAATAAAATATTTTATGGTAGAGGCGCATCTTATAATAAATAGTTGATATTTAAATCTGTTTCACAGACAGGAATCAACGAAAGGTATGGATGCCGAAGACAGCCAAGGTGAAAGGCTGATCTGGTTTGAGTAAATAAGATTGCTCCGACTGTCGCATTTTGCGGAGAGCTATCTGAAAAATTACAATATTATTATCTTGTCTTTTTTTAGGATAGCCGGCTACAATACTAATTCATATTTGAATTAGCATAAGCCGGTTTTTTGATTTTTCAAAGCAAAAAGTGAACTGCCTTTGGAAAGGAAAATGATTATGACAAAGAAAACAATATTTAAAGGAATTGCAACAGCTATTGTTACTCCACTCGATGAAAACGGTATCAATTATGCACAGTTTGCCAATCACATCGAATGGCAGATTGCTGAAGGAGTTAATGGAATTGTTGTTTGCGGAACAACAGGTGAAGCTTCAACTCTCACCGATGATGAACACCGTGAAGCAATTAAATTCGTTGCAAAACAGGTTGACGGTCGTGTGCCAGTTATTGCCGGAACCGGTAGTAATGATACCGCATATGCATTGGATCTAACCCGCTGTGCATGTGAAGCAGGCGTCGATAGCGTGCTTGTTGTTACTCCCTATTACAACAAAACAACACAAAAAGGTCTTGTTAAAATGTTTACCGAGATTGCAGATTGCAGTTCTGTCCCGGTTATACTCTATAATGTTCCTTCAAGAACCGGTATGAATATTGAATGTAAAACTTATCTTGAATTGTCAGAACACCCGAACATTTCTGCAGTAAAAGAAGCAGGTGGTGATATTTCAAAAATTGCCGATACAATTGCGCTATGTCGTGGCAAGCTTGATGTTTATTCAGGTAACGACGATCAGATCGTTCCGATAATGGCACTCGGCGGAATCGGTTGCATATCTGTTTTATCAAACATACATCCTAGAAAAACCGCTGAAATATGCAAACTATTCTTTGAAGGTAAAATAGCAGAGAGTACAACGCTGCAGCTTGATATGATCCCTCTCATTCATGCGCTCTTTTCGGAAGTAAATCCGATTCCGGTAAAAGCTGCAGTTGCAGCTATGGGATATTGCAGGAATTATCTTCGCTCACCGCTTGCGGTTATGGAAGATGCACATTATCAGGTGTTGCTTAACGAAATGCGTAAAAGCGGTCTGAATGTCTGAATGAAAGGCAACAAGTCTGAAAGTAAACTTTCAGACAAAGAGTTTTGTGCCTTTTACACTCGCATCACAAGTTATGCGGTGGACGGTATGACGTAAATTTTGCTTCGCAAAACCAGCTCAAAACTCCGCGCAACGACGAAAGGAATGGTTATAAAAATGAAAGTTATAATAAACGGTGCAAACGGAAAAATGGGAAAAGTTATAACCGAGCTTGCACTCAACGGCTACAGAGGTGCGAGTCTTGCTGCGGCTATTGACATCAACAGTGCTTCTCATGCCGCTTTCCCTATATATGAACATCTTGCCGACTTTGACGGTGATGCAGATATTATCATTGACTTTTCGCATCATTCGATAACCAGCACCTTGATTGATTATGCTATAAGTCGCAATCTACCGGTCGTAATTGCAACAACCGGTCATACAGATGCTGAAATGAATATAATTGAAGATGCATCTAAAAAAATTGCAATATTCAAATCTGCAAATATGTCAGTAGGTATTGCATTGCTTGCTGAGATGGCAAAGAGAGTTGCATCTGTTATGCAGAACGCAAACATAGAAATTGTTGAAGCCCATCACAACATGAAGCTGGATTCGCCAAGCGGAACAGCACTGCTTCTTGCCAATAGTATAAAAGAAGTTCGCACCGAAGCAGAATTCGTTTACAGCAGACATGGTATGGAAAAACGCAGTGAAAATGAGATCGGTATCCATGCGCTTCGCTACGGCAGTGTAATCGGTGAGCATGAAATAATCATATCTGACGGCACCGAAACAATCAAGCTGCGTCATGAAGCACACAGCAGAAGTCTTTTCGCCCAGGGAGCTATATGTGCGGCAGCATTTCTTGTTAAGCAACCAAGCGGTATGTATAATATGAAATCAATGCTTGGTAATTAATTTTCAAAAAGCTGTTGATAATATTGAAATGTCTGATATAATATATAAAATACAATATATAAAAGCTATGACGAAGACGGTTGAATTTATTCGTTCTCAGAGAATTGACGTTCGGTGTGAGTCAATAACGTATATTTTAAAACACATCACTTCCGAGCTGAGAAGCTGAATAACAGTAAGCGTCTACGTAATTGCTGCGTTAAAGCAAAGGGTTTGTTTGAGCCTGTGAGCGGCACAATTTGTGCAATTTGAGTGGTACCGCGGAACATATATTCCGTCTCAAAGGTTTTCTTTGAGACGGATTTTTTTATTTTAGTTTTAGAAAGGATTTGTTGACATGGAACAGAAAATCAAAGATATCGCAAGACGTATCAAGGAACTTCGTGAGATACTTAATATTACTGTTGAAGAAATGGTTGAGGTTACGTCGGTTTCAAAGGATGAATACCTGCTTCTTGAAAGCGGAGCAACAGATTTCACGTTTACTTTTATCTACAAATGCGCAGGAAGATTCGGTGTTGAAGTAACCGATCTGCTTCAGGGTTCAAGCCCTACCCTGTCCTCATATTCTGTCGTACGTAAGGGTGAAGGTGCTCCTATCGCAAGAAGAAAGGGTTTCTCATACCAGGCACTTGCTCCGTTATTCCGCAAAAAAATGGCTGAACCCTTCCTTGTCAAAGCACCTTACAGTGACAGTGAACAGGATAAACCCATTAAGAGCAGCACACATAAAGGGCAGGAGTTCAATATAATTATATCGGGCAGCCTGAAGATCTGCATTGACGGTCATGTTGAAGTTCTTAACGAAGGTGATACAGTTTATTATGACAGCTCATCACCACATGGTATGTTAGCGACAAGCGGCAAGGGCTGTGTCTTTTATGCCATTGTTATCAACGGTGTCGGCAGTGAATACAGTTATACCGAAGAAGTTGGCAAGCTCAGCACCGTTTATGCAGCGACACATACAGCAAAAGATAGAGCTGTTTATGAAAATTTTGTTGAAACAGAGTTAAGCGAAAAAGGTGTATTACAAAATATAAAATTCAAGAATACCGACAAGTTCAATTTCGCATTTGATGTCGTTGATGTTCTTGCGGAGAAAGCCCCTAACAAGGTCGCAATGGTGCATGTTGACCGCGAAATGAACGAAAGAAGATATACTTTCGCTGACATCAAAAAATATAGTAATATGACCGCAAACTTCTTCAAATCGCTCGGTATAAAAAAAGGTGACAAGGTCATGCTTGTGCTCAAGCGTCATTATCAGTTCTGGTTCTCAATTTTAGCACTTCACAAGCTTGGTGCTGTCGTTATCCCTGCGACAAATCAACTTGTCAAAAAGGATTTTATATATCGCTTCAATGCTGCTGAGGTTAGTGCAATCGTTTGTACCTCGGACGGTGATACAGCAAATCAAGCCGATATCGCACTTGATGAGAGTCCGACTGTCAAAACCCGTATTATTGTCGGCGAAGCTCGAGATGGTTGGAGCAATTTTAACGAACAGATTGAATGCTTCTCGGATAAGTTCGAACGCACCGAGGACAGCGCTGCTGGCGAGGATTTGATGTTAATGTTCTTCACGAGCGGTACAACAGGCTATCCCAAAATTGCTATGCACAGCCACACATACCCTCTCGGACACTTTGTAACAGCAAAATATTGGCACAATGTTGATCCTGACGGAATCCACTTCACTATTTCTGATACCGGTTGGGGTAAGGCCCTCTGGGGTAAGCTTTATGGTCAATGGCTCTGTGAAGGTGCATTCTTTGTTTATGACTTCGATAAATTTGTTGCGCACGATATTCTTTCGATGATTAAACAATATAATATAACAACGTTCTGTGCGCCGCCGACTATGTTCAGATTCTTCATCAAAGAAGATTTATCTAAATACGATTTATCATCACTTGAATATGCGACCACTGCGGGAGAAGCATTGAATCCTGAGGTTTACTACCAATTCCAGAAAGCGACCGGAATCAATCTTATGGAAGGCTTTGGACAGACAGAAACAACGCTGACCATTTGTAACCTTGTCGGTACAACATCAAAGATTGGTTCGATGGGTAAACCCAGTCCGCAATACAAGGTTGACCTTGTTGATGCTGACGGCAAGAGTGTTAATATTGGTGAAACAGGCGAAATTGTTATCCGCACAGATAAATCAAAGCCCTGTGGACTGTTCCAGGGATATTACAAGGACAAAGCCAAGACAACTGAAGCATGGCATGATGATATCTACCATACAGGTGACACTGCATGGCGTGATGAGGACGGATTCTTCTGGTATGTCGGTCGAACCGACGATCTTATCAAGTCATCGGGCTACAGAATAGGACCGTTCGAGATTGAGAATGTCATCATGGAGCTTCCGTATGTGCTTGAATGTGCTATAACCGGTGTTCCGGACGAAGTCAGAGGTCAGATCGTTAAAGCAACAATAGTGCTTACCAAAGGCACCGAAGCAACCGAAGAACTCAAGCATGAAATACAGGAATATGTCAAAACCAACACCGCACCTTACAAATACCCGCGTATAGTTGAGTTTGTAACAGAGCTTCCAAAGACAATCAGCGGAAAAATCCGCCGTGTCGAGCTGCGTGAGAGACACGAAGCAGAAAACAATAAGCATTAGTAAAAATCAACAGCTGATATCCGACAAACCATTGGATATCAGCTGTTTTGGTTAATATGAGAGGTATTTTAACTGGAGCATATTAAGCAACAGTTGTTTTATATGATCTGATAATTGTAAAATAAATAATACTATTTAACAATAAATTCATACCAAATCTCTAGACCAATACTAATTATTTTATATTTTTATTTAAAGATTTATTCTTTCTATTGCAATTAACGCGATGTGAAGTATTATAATAATTATAATCGTATCATCGATTAGAAATGAAAGGTTGTATTTATTCATATGAAAGAATTGACTACAATCAGTGAATTATCAATAAAAATCAATGTCAGCAGCCGAACATTGCGTCATTGGGAAGACATGGGACTTTTTCAAAGCATAAGAAATCCTCAGTCTGGTTGGCGAATGTATGACTCAGAAGCAGTAAGCTGTATATTAATTACTGATTTATTACGTCGTCTTGATTTATCTATTCAAGATATAAAGAAAATATTAAAGTATAAATCGATTGACGAATTAATAATCGCTTTACAAAGTCAATCAAACAAATTAAATAAAGCGAAAGTAGATTTAAATAAACGCCGCAATGTCATATCGGAAATAATAGAAATTACAAAACAAAATCAAACTATGTCTTTGTCTCTATTAGAATCTATCGAAAATATTTCAACTACAGTTACGGTGAATCATATAAAAAAAGATATAATTAATGACATCAATAATAAAAAGATATATAGTATGTCAATTGGTAATTCAAGTTATGAGCAAAAATATAGTATAATTATACTTCCGCCCATGCGTACGGCAGCGTGCCACCATTATGGACTTGAGCCGGAAGATCCCGAGCCCGCTTTATCATGGATAATAAATAATGATTTGTTAGGTACCGCACGTTTTTTCGGATTTAATACCATGCCATATCCTACTAAAGATAATCCCAAATTTGGATACGATTTCTGCGTTTCAATACCTGAATACATAGTTATACCTGACTATCTTTATAAAAAAAGATTACCAGGTGGTATATATGCTGCATTTTCAAATGAATGTATCCATATAAACGAGTTATGGAATAAAATAAAGGAAGGATTAAATAACGACGATTGGAAGTTGAACCTTGACAATGAACGACACATTCTCGAAGAACACATGGGATTTGGAATAGAAGGTGATAATCTGAGAATATCAGTATTAGTCCCAGTTAAAAAATAAACAATGTGAATGAATTAGAGGAGAAATTAATTATGGAGATTTTTGAAGGACTTCTATTTGAATCTTTTACAGAAGGAGACATCGACATAATAACGCCAATTATGAAAAGAGCATTTGACGAGGATATTCGCAGGCACACCGACTGTCTGTATGGTGGACCTGATGGTTATGATAACGGTGATTTCTTGAGAAAATGGTATATAAACAGCGGTTTTATAGCATACAAAGTTTCAAAAGACGATAATCCTATCGGAGCATTCAATGTTTGGATAAATGACAATAATATTAATTATTTAGGCAATATATTCGTAGATGCTGATTATCAAGACAAAGGTATTGGTACGATTATCTGGAGATTTATTGGAACAAAGTTCCCCGATACAGTCAAATGGTGTGCAGAAACTCCTGCATACTCACGTCGAAACCATAATTTTTATATAAATAAATGCGGCTTTAAAGTAGTTAAAATAGGTAATCCTATGAAAAGAAGCGGTGGGCAATTCATTATGGAAAAACTTATTGAAAAAGTGGAGAAAAACAATGCTTTTATGGAATGAACTATATGACAAGAATCACAAACCTCCAAAAAATTCTTTGTTATTATTTTGGAACAGTAAAACATATCAAATGTTTGTAAATTTCTCAAATCTAATTCATAATGAAAATGGGTTAGACTTAACAAAGCAGTTCTATACAAGTAAATTCGGATGGTCATACAAATTTTGTAAATCAAGTATTGATGTGATAAATAATGTACATATCCTAAACGATGGGTTTATGATAAACGATATAATCGTAAAGAGTGAATCAGATGTAGAGAAAGCTATTTCTTATATAAACTCATTATTTACTCCGGAATTTATAGATAAAATAGAGCAAAAAATTATTCAACGTAATCAGAAACAAAGAGAGCGTTCTAAACGCCTATTAGAGCGTGAAAAAAATGAAAAAAACGATTTTCTAGAGAATGTTAATCCCAAAATGTTGAATAAATTTATTTGGTCACCAAGAATATCTCAAAGTAAGATAAGAAGCTTATATCAAACGAATGCTAAAGGTATATGTGACGATGTTCTTGTTGATGAAGTAGGCTTTACATTATATGCTCGTTGCCTACAAGGTAGAGATGAACATTTATTAGCAAACGAAGGTAAACTGAAATGTCACCACTGTAGAAAAGTAAATATATCACCTTCAAATGGTCTTATTATTTGTTCTTGTGGTTATGCATATATCTTTCGTGAATATATGCGAAGTTTTAATAAAGATGGAATGCTGTCAAGATCAGCAACTCCGTTTTTTAATAAATTCATAGATATGTGGTCAATAGCAAATACTTATTATGACAAGATAAAAGCAATTGATTTTGTAATTCATGAATGTCATCTAAATATGATGTCCGGAGTAACTCGTGGTTTCGCTGGTAGAAATCTAATAGAAGGTACGGGTGAACAGCTTCATGAATTAATACTATCTCTTGCATATAAATAAGTATTTTTAATACAAGACAGATAACAAGCCACCACTAAGAATATTTTATCTCGATTTTTATACTAATTTAATTTTAAATAATATTATAATGAGAATTAGTATAAGAAATAAATTAAAAGAAGCATCAACAGCTGATATACGACAAACCATTGGATATCAGCTGTTTTGGTTATAGCTTTTCTGAGTGGGAATCGACAATCTTTTTCAGGAGTTCTAGGAATTTTGCTTTTTCTTCTTCGGTGAGTGCTGAGAAGAATTCATCGGCATGCTTTTTTCTTTGAGAATCGATTTTTACCGCTGTTTCTTTGCCTGCTTCGGTAAGCGACACTAAAAACTCGCGTCTGTCCTCGCTGTTCGCTTCCCGCACAATCAATCCATCAGCTTCAAACATTGCAATTACTTCTGAAAGCGATTGCGGTCTGATGTCAAGCATTTCCGCCAGCTTGCGCTGGTTCATGCTTCCCTCTTCATTGAGGATTGTGAGCAATCGTCCGGCTCTGTGTGGCGGATGATTGTCATGCATCGGTGGGTGTCCCTCAAAGCCATGCGGGGGTGGAGGTGGTGGGCAATCGCCATGCATTGGCGGGTGACCTTCAAAGCCATGCGGTGGTGGAGGTGGCATACGCCTTGTCATAGCAGACATTTTATGAAACAAATCCATTAACTCTTCGTTTTGTGTCATTACATGTCACTCCTTTGTATTTTATTAAGGTACCTTATTATTATTGTATTACAGAATTCCAACTTTGTCAAGCAATTTAATAAAATAGCTATGTGAAATTATTATCACTTAACAGATATCCGCTATATTAACGAATCTAAAACAACAACCGCTCACACGAGCGGTTGTTGTTTTAATTATATTAAAATGAATTATCAGCTTAATGCATCATAAGCATCGAGCAGTGATTGTATTGCCTGGTTGATAGCATCTTCGTTTTTATCAAGTTCAGATACTATATCAGTGCTTGAATTTTGTGCCAATGTGCTTATTATACCGCTTATATCGCCAAAGTTAAAGACACGGCCTAAATCATAAACTGCATTTTCAAATATCAAATCAAGCATTTCTATGCTTTCGGGGTCTGTTGTTCCCTGAAGCTTAAGAACTGTTTCATAATAAGCTGGTGTGAGATAATTCTTGCCTTCAACAGCGTTAACCTCTATCATATATGCAGAGAAATCAGGATCAGGAGCACCTGTTGTAATTGCAATACCTGATACTGTACCGTTTGTTGCAACGTATGAATAATAATTTTCCTGGTTTTCGTCTGCCTTAGGAAGCGGAACTATACCATAGTTTACTTCATAATTTGCTTTTAATTTTTCAACTGCTGAGAATGCACTTGTTCTGAACATAGCTCTGCCTTCACCGAATATTCTGAGTGACATATCCCAGATATCAGTTGCACCCATTGCTGAAAGTTCCTGAGCATGAACTACCCACGAACGATCAGTAAGAACAGTAAGAATCTTTTGGATCGCTGTTACAGACTGAGTATCACCCAATGTTATAATGGGTTCTCTGTTTGAATCAAGCTCAGCAAGATGAAGCCCCATTGCTATGTAAAATTCAATTACATCGCCGTATGAGCTTGATAAGCCCCAGTTATCATTATAATCGTAAATTTGATTTCCATCAAGATCCTGAACATATTTCTTTGCCATTGTGACCATCGTATCAAAGGTCCATGTTCCTTCATCAACAAGATCATATGGATTTTCAAGTCCGAGTGTCTGGATAATGTCCTTATTGAAAACAATTGCTGTTGCACAAACCTTATTAAGTAAGGTTATATCGCCTGTTGCAAAGAATACCTTGTCATGTACTGAGAGTTGTTCAATTGACGACTGATCCCACCAAGGCATTGAAAAGTCAATATTATCGCATTCTGCCATATCGACAAGAGAACCTTCTTGAGCAAGGTTTGCCAGTGAAGCCATATAAGGCATAACAGCATCATATGAGCCTGAGTTTGCCTGTATATCGGTTCTTATAAGTGTAAGAATGTTATCAGCTTGCTGTGCATAAATCGGAACGATTTCAACACCGTAATTTTCTTTTATATAATCGTTTTTCTTGCCGGCTGCTTCGTTGATGACCTCACTCTGCAGGACATCCTCTTCACTGAATGTAAATTCTCTTGACGAATATGTTCCATAGGTGCTGCCAAGAACGAGAACCTTGAATTCCTTACCCTCGTATTTTGTTGGGTCGAGTGTTAATACCCAACGATTTGCTTCTGCATCCCAACCGGGAACATTAACATTTGAATTTGATTCTGCTGCTGATGTTGCCTGACTTGAATCTTTTGAGGCATCAGAAGTTTCATCTTCAGTCTGACATGATACTAATAATAAAGACAAAGCCATAATAATACAAAGCAGCAACGCACCGATACGTTTTTTGTTAGATTTCATATCCATTCCCTTTCCTTATTAAATTGATAAGAATTCATTAATTTTATCTTTGTTAGAAAAAAATACAAAATTAATTGCGATTCCTATACATATTTATGTGCAATAATTCTAACATAAGACTGAGTCTCTGTCAATAGCTAATAATATATTCGAATAAAATAATTCACGGATGACAGCTTTATATGTACAAATTGTTCTGTTTTTATTTCAAATATCTTATATTTAAATATAATCCTGTTTATATTATCAACAAAAGTTGACAAGTAACTACCGTATCGTTATAATATATATAATATATAATAAAATTTCGGGGAGGTAATTCGTATCTGTTATAATATCTTCAGAATACGAATTTTGATTATGCGTAAATTAATTATTTTTTTACTTTTGCTCGGATGTTCTGTTCTAATTATATTTGCATCCACCGAAGTTTTTTATTATCACAATGAAGTACTCACACCGGATGACTTTGGTTTTGGAAATGTTGAAGTTAAAGAAAATGAAGTTTCCTTTGAAGTTTATATCTTTCCCGATAAAAAATATTATTATTCAAAATATGATGTCGATATTAATGATGGAATAATGACAATAAAAATATACGGTTCATATAAAAATAAAACTAAGCTCGAAAAGGACGAAACAGGCAATATATATCTGACTGTCCCGATCGATTGCGAAATAACGGAGATAAAACATGTCACGAACGATAAAACCTATTCTTTATGGAAAAAAGAAAACGAAGAATAAAAATGTTAACCTGCTGATAGTATTATTTTCAGTACTGATATTGCTGACCATAATAATATTTCTTACAGTTGGAGTTCAAAGAAAGATTCCCGAATTGAAAGATATCTCAGAAGATACCTCATCACACGCAGCTATATCATCAATTGAAACAGAAGAATCACCCAAGCTCAACGGTGTTCACACGGAAATATATTACAATGGTGAATATACCGGCGAATTTGTTGACGGCGTTAAACAAGGCCACGGTGTTTTCAAATACAGCAATGGTGATATATATCAGGGCAATTTCGAAAATGATGTCAGAAGCGGTAACGGAAAAATTACATATGCAGACAACAGTATTCTCGATGGCTCCTTTTCTAATGACAAAGCAAACGGTTTTTGCACAATGAGCTTTAAAAATGATGATAAATATGAGGGCAATTATAAGAACGGTCTTATGGATGGTCAGGGTGCATATACTTATGCAGACGGTACTGTTTACATCGGTGAAATGTCGCAGGGCAGAATCGAAGGTATAGGAAAAACCGTATATAGGAATAACGATATTTACGAGGGTAGTATGGTTAACGGAGTCTGTCAGGGTGATGGTAAGATAACCTATTCAAACGGTGATATTTACTCAGGCTCATTTGTTGATAACCAGCTTAACGGATATGGAGTTTATACATATGTCAACGGCTCTGTTTACCGTGGGCAATTTGTAAATGGAAAACAAACAGATGCATCGTGTTATTTTAAGTTGTTTGATAAAGCTACATATGGCGATGATTTTATTATCTATGAAGGTAGTATAGTAAACAGTATCTTCAGCGGCAACGGGAAAATAACTTATACAAATGGTGACTGGGTTGAAGGTGGCTTTATAAATGGCAAGCTTGAAGGAAAGGCAACTTATTATCAGAAAATATACGACAGAACTCGTGAAGTAACCTATTCAAATGGGAAAATAGTCAATTAACAGGAAAATTAATGCAAAATAATTATTCAACCTATAACCGGGTTTGTATTGTATTTTGCATTTTTATTAGGAATGATCATAGAAAGCAAGGCATCATATGGGTATACATGATTGCATCAGCACAGGAATCAAGGGATTTGATAAATCAATCGATATACTTCGGCTTGGTGACAATGTTGCCTGGCAGATTGATTCAATTAATGATTATCGTTTTGTTGTTGACCCATATATCAGGCAAGCTATTACCGACAACCGAAAAATAGTATATGTCAGATTCGGTAACCAACCTGCAATAATCAATGATGAATCCTCGGTTAAAATATGTCAGGTAAACGCAGACAGTGGTTTTGTAAGCTTTACGACTGAAGTATATAATCTTGTTGCAAGAGAAGGCAAAAGGGTGTTCTATATTTTTGACTGTTTGACTGATTTGCTGCAATCCTGGCATTCTGACCTGATGATCGGCAACTTTTTTTAAGATTGCATACCCTTTCCTGTTTGAGCTTGATACTATAGCATATTTCGCAATTCTCAGAAATGCTCGCACATACAGCACCATTGCCGGAATACGTGAAACAACCCAGCTATTGCTTGACCTTAACAAAGTCAACAACAAGTTTTATATTCATCCTCTGAAAGTATGGCAGCGATATTCACCGACTATGTTCTTTCCACATCCGTATTGAAGGTGACGAGGCAATCAAGGTAACATCAAGCGCTGAAGCAACTGAGCTATTCTCAAGTATCAACCGCACCAAAAAGCAGTGTGGCTCATGGACTAAGATGTACGCATTAGCTGTACTTAATGGCAAGACAATATTAAGTATGATCCATGCTGGCGATAAAATAAAAATATTATAACATAAAGCCTCTCGATTCGGGAGGCTTTATTCATGGTAATTCTCATAGTAATTTTGATTTTAATATATTACTGTACACTCCAAAATATTGTACTGTACTATAAAATCTTAAAGTTAAACAATCATGTATTTAATAGCTGTATCAATGTAAATTTCGTATTACATAAAAATAACAATGCTTTTATTGCACTGCTATTTTTGGTGACCCGTAGGAGAATCGAACTCCTGATTCCGCCGTGAAAGGGCGGTGTCTTAACCGCTTGACCAACGGGCCAAATTAAATTTTTAAGGCAAAACTGGTAGCGGAAGTAGGACTTGAACCTACGACCTGTCGGGTATGAACCGAATGCTCTAGCCAACTGAGCTATTCCGCCATATTTAGCGTTCTCTTTATAAGGGTTAGTCAAACGACGCTTGATTATTATATCAACAAGGGTCTGTTTTGTCAATACCTTTTCACAAAAAATATAATTATTATTTATTATGGGTTATGGTACGTTGAAGAAAATATTTTCAACACAAAAAGTGGCTGTAACAAAATGCACAGAACGCACAAAACAAATGTTTATTAAAATTATAATTAAAATTAAATTATCACTAATAATATTTTTGAGATGAGGAAAGCGTACTAAAAAGCACGCTTTCTTTGATTCAATCAGAGTTTTGTTCTATCAACAAATGTCACCTCTCGCAGTAGTTTTCTACAGCTTCGGGTTCCATTTGTTGATTCTGCACTATTTTGATACAACCACTTGCATAATAATTTTAAATCAATACTCTGTAGGCATCAGATCGCTACTTGTGTACAGCCCGTTGAAGCCGAAGTTATCGAAATATATAGATTCATCATTATCGGCATACCATGAATTGAATGCAATCAATATATAATTTATGCTG